>Ga0209535_1000381_pt1 | contig 31221 bp, 48 predicted proteins | sample LinPmetageLP28_FD_184041 | JGI IMG/M metagenome (GOLD analysis project Ga0209535, IMG submission 184041) | Marine viral communities from the Pacific Ocean - LP-28 (SPAdes) (version 2) | ecosystem: Environmental > Aquatic > Marine > Oceanic | place: Pacific Ocean | collected 2009-08-22
CAGGAGTGCAATATATTTTGCAGATACTACTCAAAATAGTGCAGGGTATATAACCTATTTTCATTCTAATAACTCAATGTTAATTGGTACATCTGATTCTACTGCCTTAACAATAGACAGTTCTGGATTTATTACAATTACTAATAATCCAACAACTACAGATGCTACTTTATCTTTAAAAAGGTTAAGTAATGCAGTTGCAATAAATGATAATATTGGATATTTAAATTTCTTATCAAATGATGCTTCAACAAGTTCAAGTGGTGGAGTTGGTGGAATAGGTGTATATGCAGAAGCAGCATTTAATAGTTCTTTTACGCCAAGTTATATGAGTTTTTACACTCACGCTACAACCACTAATGATGGAACAAATATTGGAAATGTAACAGAAAGAATGCGTATTACAAGTGGGGGGCATATTTTAGCAGGAACTGGTGGCGTTAATCCAAGTTCCACAGTACCAGGTTTTGGTATAGTAAATAATGCAGGTTTATGTTTGTTGATACAAGCAACAAGCGATACATCAACAAATACTGTTAATCAATTCATAAATCCCAACGGTGTAGTTGGTACAATTCAAACAACTGGTTCTTCAACTGCATTTAACACAAGTTCTGATTATAGATTAAAAGAAGATTTACAAGATTTTGAAGGTTTAAATATGCTTTCTAAAATACCTGTTTATGATTTTAAATGGAAAACAGATGAAAGTAGAAGTTATGGAGTTATGGCTCACGAACTACAAAAAGTTTTACCTCAAGCAGTTTCTGGAAAAAAAGATAATATTAATGAAAAAGGAAAAATAGAACCACAACAAGTTGATTATTCTAAAATAGTTCCTTTATTAGTTAAGTCAATACAAGAACTAACTGCTAAAGTTGAGATGTTAGAAAAGAATTGTAATTGTAAATAATTAGTATATTTGAATCTAATCATAAAATTAATAAAATGTCAAAAATTACAAAAGAAGAATTAAAAGATTTACAAGAACAACAAGGTAAACTAAACGCTATTAAGCACGATTTAGGATTACTTCAAACACAGCAACATTCGTTATTACATATGTACGCTGAAGAAATTGCTAAACAAGAAGAAGCTAAAAAGAAATTAGAAGAATCTTATGGCAAAATTAACATAGACCTAAAAGATGGGTCATATGAAGAAATAAAAGAAGAATAATGAGTTTTCAAGATATGAAATTGTATGCAATGAATTTTTCAGCGTTTACGTTGAGTTTTACAAATATTGATATGGTGTTAAAGATTATATTGCTTACAATAACTATCCTGTACACAGCTCACAAATGGTATTTAATGTATGAAAAAAATAAGTGAACATATATCGTATAAAGAAGCTACTTACTCGAATACTGCAAAACAATTAGGTTTAAGTAACAAACCAAAAAAAGAACATTTAGAAGCAATGGAATTAGTTGCAGAAAAAGTTTTTGAACCTTTGCGTAAATGGGTTGGTAAACCTATTAAAGTAAATAGTTTTTACAGATCTGAAGAATTAAATCAAAGAATTAATGGATCTTCAAAAACATCTGCACATTTATTAGGCCAAGCAATTGATATAACTAATATGGGTGGTAAAACCAATCAAGAAATGTTACACTATATAATTGAAAATTTAGATTTTGACCAAGTTATTTCTGAATATCCAATTGATGGTGAACCAAGATGGATTCACGTTTCTTATAAAAGTAAAAAAGACAATAGAAAACAAGCTTTAGAAATCAAACGTAAAGGTAAATATTATACTTACACAGGTTGTAAAAATTGTTAATGAAATACGAGTTTGCAATAGTTGAAAAATTATCAACAGGAATTTTAATTGGTTTTAGTTTTTATCCAAAACTTGAAGATAAAGATTTTAATGAATTAAACATCTATTGCATACTTTTTGTTTTACATTTTAAAATATATTAAATGCCAATACCAACAAAGAAAAAAGGGGAAAAACAATCTGACTTTATGTTAAGATGTGTGCCACAATTAATGCAATATCATAAAAAATCACAAGCAATTGCAATGTGTTATAAAGCTTTTTCTGGTAGTATTGAATTAGAATCATATAATGACTATCCACAATCTGCTGTTAACAACGCTAAACGTGCTTTAAAATGGACAGAAAAAAATGGATGGGGTTCTTGTGGTGAAGCTACTGGAAAAAAACGTGCAAATATGATTGCATCAAGATCTAATTTAACAAGGGAAACAATAGCAAGAATGGCTTCATTTAAAAGACATCAACAACATAAAGATGTTCCTTATTCAGAAGGATGTGGAAAATTAATGTGGGATTCTTGGGGTGGTACTTCTGGTGTTGAATGGGCAATAAATAAATTAAAACAAATAGACAAATGAAACAAGAAGTAGGTGTTGATATTGATGGCGATGGTAAACCAGATTTAAACTTAGATTTAAAAACTTTAATATTAGTTGTTGGTGGTTTAATTAGTTTAACTATGACTTATTCAACATTAACAAAACAAATTGAACTTAATAAACAAGAAATTGAAGTTGCAAAAAAATTACCACCAGCTCAATCACAGGAAATAATTAACCAAAAATTAATTTATATAGAAGATTTAATTGAAAAAATTGAAGAACAACACGATAAAAGGATTGACCAATTAGAAACTAAAGTTTATAAAAGATGAAAATATCAATGGCACAAATATTATTTCCATTAATAATGATATTATTTTTTATATTATTGTTGGGATGTGGTACTTATGAACCAAGAAAAATAGCATCTCATATTGTAGCAGTTACTTTGCAAGGTGATACAATACTTGTTCCTATAGAACGCATTAGACCAAATATGTATCAATCTTATTATCCAGTTTATAATAATTATTACAGACCATATTATAACAATTATGAATTTAGATATTCAGACAACAGAGGTTTTAAAACAATCAATAATGGTAAAAAGGATGATGTTAAAATAAATCCTAAACCAATAAACACAACACCAGACATAACTACAAGGCCAAATTCTAATGTACTTTTAAAAACAAAAAAATGAAAAAGATATTAGCTAAAATATTTGGTGGTGCTGCTGGGGGTATAGCAGAAAAAATAAGTAATATAATAGCAAAACATACTTTTTCTAAAGAAGATAAAGCAAGGTTTGAAAATGAAATGGCAAAAGTATTTTTAGAAGCTGAAAGTGAAATGCAACAAAATGTAACGGAACGCTGGAAAACTGATATGACAAGTGATAGTTGGTTAAGTAAAAATGTAAGGCCAATGGTTTTAATTTTTTTAGTTGTATCAACTGTTTTAATGGTTTTTATTGATGCTGGTGTTATATCATTTGATTTAAAAGATTCACACACAGACCTACTTCAAATGGTCTTATTAACCTGTATAGGTGCTTATTTTGGTGGTCGTAGTTACGAAAAGATAAAAAGGTAAATTATTTTTTATATATTTACTAAACACTTGCAGAACCTAATAAAGTTGGAAGCTGCTTGGATCAGGCACTTAAATTATTTTCTTTTTGTAGGTTTTTCTTTTCTTTTCTTTTTGTCCTTTTTCTTTTCTTTTCTTTTAATTTAAATAACTATTATGAATATATATTATAAAATTAATAAAATATTAAATTACAAAAATTATAATGTTAGAAATAAAATTAATGCTTTATTAAAAATTTCTGAAGAAATAAATTGTAACTTAGAATCTAATTCTACTAAATTAGAATTACAAAATGCAATTAAAAATACAAAAGCTATTTATAAAGCAATTAAAAAATTAGATAAAAATACTGGTGAAAGGTTTTTAAAATTAATGGATCAATGAAAAAAAAATCCAGGAAAAGTATTGTTAAAAGATTAGATACAGTTTTTTCCTTATACATTCGTTTAAAAGATGCAGATCAAAATGGATATGTAAAATGTATCAGTTGTGATAAAATAAAACACTATAAAGAAGTAGATGCAGGACACTTTATTAGTCGTAGATATATGTCCACACGATACGATGTTTTAAATGTCTTTGCACAATGTAGATATTGTAATCGTTATGCAGAGGGTAATCAATGGTTATATTCAAAAGCTTTAGAAAAAATAAAAAAAGGTTTACCAAAAAAATTATATCTAAAATCTAAACAAACTAAAAAGTATAGTAGTGATGATTTAGAATCGTTAATAACCTTCTATAATAATTTATTAAAAAAATTAAATTAATTAATATATTTATATTGTCCTGTATAATTTGTCTGTGTTTAAAAAAGGGTGTTATTAATTTGACACCTTTTTTTTGTTTTTTATTAAATTTTTTGTTAACTTCACTATTCACAAAAACAAATATATATGGCACAAAAAACAATTACACAAGAAGAACATTCGGTTCTTTCTGATTATTACAAAAACGTAATAAAAGAAAAAGACAAAGAAATTAAAGAATTAAAAAATGACATTTTTAACTTGGAATTAAAAAACAAAGCTAATAAAGGATATATAATGTCAGTAGAAGAAAAACTTCTAAAAAACAATATTCTTTTATAATGTCAACTTTTCAGAAAAAGCTTTTTGATTTACAACACGAACTTGGATCAATAAGCAAGGATGCAAAAAATCCTTTTTACAATTCTAAATACTTTGATATTAATTCACTAATAAAACAATTACATCCTTTACTTTACAAACACAAATTATTATTAACACAACCAATAACTTGTAGTCAAGTAAGATCTGTAATATCAGACCTTGAAGGAAATTCTATTGAATCATCTTTAAAAATTCCTAAAAATTTAGATGCTCAAAAAATGGGTTCTGCAATTACTTATTTTAGAAGATATACTTTACAATCATTATTGGCATTACAAGCTGTTGATGATGATGGTAATCTTGCTAATAAACTTCCAATGCTTTACGAAAACTTAGGATCTTGGAATGATGTGGTTGCAAATCTAAAATCTGGTGCTGCAACAATAGAATATGTAAAAAGTAAATTCAATACAAGTAAAGTAGATAAAATTTTAAATCAATTAATAAATAAATAAATATGGCTGGAATAATTACCGCATCAATAGATGTATCAAAATTACCTAAAGAAAAATTCTATAAAGGTAAAAAAGGAGTTTATTATGAATTTACAATTTCCGTGTTTGATGAACCAAACCAATTTAATCAAAACGTAGCAATTACAGATTCACAAACTTCTGAAGAACGTGAAGCAAAAAAACCAAAAAACTATCTTGGTAATGGTAAAGTAGTTTGGACAAATAACATTTTAAACAAAATAGAAAATACTGAATCTCCTAAAAAAGAAACAGAAGTTACTAACGATTTACCATTTTAAATTACTGGGGGGATTAATTTCCCCCTTTTTTTCACTATTTAATGACAGACAGATTATCTGAAGAAGAAACAGTAAAGTATCTTATTATGCAATCTATTGAACAAGATTGTATTGTAGATCCCAAAATAAAAATAGATTACCCACCAGTTGCAATTTCACTTGGTGAAAAGCTTATTAAAACATCACAGGGTGATATGTTACTTCCAATACCAATTGGCACTTATGGTAATTTTAGTTTTGTACAAGCACCACCCAAAACAAAAAAAACTTTTCTTGTATCATTATTAGCTTCTGTTTATTTAGGAACACAAAACAAATTTGGTGGTAATATTAAAGGACACAGAAACAACAAAGATTTAATTCATATAGATACAGAACAAGGAAAATGGCATTGTCAAAAAGTATTTAAAAGGGTTTTAGATATGAATACAATTGACTATTCAAATAATTATCTTACATTTGGATTAAGAACAATAGGATATAAAGACAGAATTAACTTTATAGAATATTGTTTACAACACAAAACAAAAAATCCAGGACTTTTAATAATAGATGGCATTGCTGATTTAGTAAGTGATGTTAACAACATTGAAGAAAGTAATGCGTGTATTCAAAAAATAATGGAATGGTCTGCAAATTATAAATGCCACATAATTTGTGTAATACATTCTAATTTTGGTAACGATAAACCTACTGGACACTTAGGATCTTTCTTAGAAAAAAAAACAGAAACACAAATACAGCTCGAAGCAAACACAGTTAATAAAGAATGGACAACTGTAAAATGTAGAAGAAGCAGGGGGTATTCATTTGAAACTTTTAGTTTCCAAGTAAATACTTTAGGATTACCAGAAATTGTTGGTGATCTTTACGATCCTTTGCGAAGCTGAATTTATGACTGTATTAGAAAAAATATATTTAAAACACAACATCTGGATTGACATTGTAAAATCATTTGGTTGCAATAAAGAAACCGCTGAAGATATAACAATGGAAATGTATTTAAAATTAAAACGCAAACTTGATGATGGTTTGGACATTGATTTTGGTGATGATGATTACAATTACTTTTATATTTTTAAAGTTCTTAAATCTTTATTTCTTGACTTAAAACGAAAAGAATCAAAAGTTTCCGTTATATCTTTAGATGATTGTAACACTGCTAATAAGGATTGTAACGATATAAATTATATAAATAGTTATGATGAAGTATTAAATGAATTACAAAATATGTATTGGTACGACAGAAAAGTTTTTGAAATATTAGACAAAGGTGAATCGGTTGCATCTTTATCCAGGAAAACAGGAATACCATATCATTCACTATATAATACTTATAGAAAAGTAATTGATAAATTAAAAAAAATAATATGAAAATTACACTTAATCAAAATCAATTGGATTGGTGCAAAAATCTTGCAATGAAAAGATCTGGATCAATGAACCACGCAAACACAAAAAACAGTACAAACTTTTTTAAAGACAAACCAGGATGGTGGCGACATTATGTTGGTGCTTGTGGTGAATTAGCATATGCATTATATAGTAATAAAAATGTGGACACAACCACAATAGGTCGTGGTGATTCTGGTGCCGATTTTGACAATGGTGTTGATGTTAAAACTGCAAATTTTAAAACAAGACCAAATCGTTTATTATTATTAGAAAAACAATTTAAAAGAAAATATGCTGACAGTTATGTATTAGCTTGGTTTCATTCCCCAAATGTAGAATTGATAGGATCTATTCAAAGAAACAAAATAATGGAAGTAAAGAAAACTGTTGATTATGGTTATGGTGATTCATATTACATTGGCGTTAATCATTTAAATAAAATTATATGAAATTAGGGGATCTTGTTTATTACATTACTTATTATACTGGCATTAGATATGTTTGGAAAAAAATAAATCCTAATTGTAAATGCGACCAAAGGCGTAAGGACTGGAATAAAATAAAAATTAAAAGATGGTAAAATTTAATAAAGATGATTACAATAAATGGAATAAATTTAGAAACTCAAAACTTGACAGCATCACAAAATCTGAATACAAAATGGTTTCAGAGCTTCACGCAAAATATTACAAACATCAATTACATTATCCTTGTCCTTGTTCCCCAACAGTAATTAAAAGATTTATTAAAGAATTAAATTTAGTTTGGGATAATGGAAATAAATAAAATACACAAATTAGAAAAATCACTTGTAAGTTTTTTGAATCTTGATGGTTGGAATTTAAAATGGACTGGTGAAGGATCTGCACATTATGATGCTTGTGGATTTACCAGAAAAGGTGTTTCTTGTGTTATTGAAATGAAATTTAGAAATAAGTATTATGAAGAAAAAATGTTAGAAAAATACAAATATGATGCTTTAATGTCATTAGATAAAAACATTGTAAAACTTTATTTTGTAAATGATCCTAAAGGTAATTTTTTATATTGGCTAAATACTTTAGATTTACCACAACCAAAAGATATGTATTGTCCAGACACCACACTATGGACAAAAAAAAGAATACTTAAACCTGTTTACTTACTAAAAGAAACACAAGCTACTAAGATAAATCTTAATTAGATTATTAAAGATTTTGTTTACAATTCATTTTTTACTACTTTTAAAGAATGGTATTACTAATAGATGCAGACAGTTTAATATTTGCCAGTTGTTACAGATCTAAAGACAATCCTGGTGATTATCCTTATTATGAAGATTTAGAAGATGCAAAGATTAAGTTTGACCACCAACTTATGAAGATTGTAAATGACTTAGAAGAACAATTTGAAATTGATAAAATTATTACTTTCAATGGATCTAAAGGAAACTTCAGAAAACTAATCACACCAGTTTATAAAGCCAATAGAAAAAAACAAGAATTACCACCATTACTTCATCCAATGCACAAGTACGTTAAAGAACAATACAATAGTGTTTTTGGATTTGGAATAGAAACAGATGACTTAGTTGCACGTTATTGGAAAACATTAAGTGATGACATTGGAAGGGATAATGTAATGATAGTTTCAATTGACAAGGACTATAAACAATTCCCTTGTTTGATGTACAACTACCATTATAAACACAAAACAATAATTGACATAACACCACAACAAGCTTTATATAACTTCTATGAACAAATGATAGTAGGGGATACAGCAGACAATGTAAACTACTTTAAAGGCAAAGGAAAAGCATTTTCAAAGAAATATTACGTTGATTGTAACACAACATACAAATACACTAAACAACTTTATAAACTATTCAAACAAGAATATAAAGGAAAAGCAAGACAGAAATATACAGAATGTTATAACCTTTTAAAATTAAGAACACAATAAAAAAAACAATATGGCACACGAACCACACGCATTTGAAAATCAAATATTTGATCATTATCGAACACAAGCAAAAGAAATCAACACAGCAATTGAATTATTAGTTAATCATAATTATACTGTTATTGACCTACAAGGAAAAATAATAAACAAAGACACTATTAATTTAGAAGATAAACCAGTTGTTTCACCAATAAGATATAATACAAGAAATCGAGAATGAAAAATTTAAAACCAATAGAAATTGCAGATAAACTAAAAGAATTATCTGGCATAGATGTTTTTGAAAATAAAAGAACAAATGAAATTGTAAAAATTAGATCTTTATTCTGTTATTTACTTAGGGATAAACTTGCAATGAGATGGACAGCTATTGCAGATTTTTTTATAAAGAATGGTAAACCTATGAACCACGCAACAGTTATCTATTCTATTAAAAACTATAATCTATATACTAAAACAGATAAAGAAATAAATGACCTTTGTGGAATGTTTACTTTTGATTCTGATCTTACTATTGATGAAGTAAATAAAATAAAATACTTAGAAAATAAAATAGATAAATTAGAACAAAAGATAAAATCTTTAAAATCTGATAATTCACTTTATAATAAAATTAAAAAAATACCTATTCAACGTGAAGAATATATTATAAGCAAAATTGATATATGGATAAAAGAATTTGAATGGAAGTCAAAACTTAAAGATTCATCAACTGTTTACGCTGGGGAATGAATCACTTAGATTTATTTAGTGGAATAGGCGGATTTAGTTTAGGATTAAAACAAGCTGGTATTCCTATTAAGAATAGTTACTTTTCAGAAATAGATAAATACGCAATTCAAGTATATCAAAATAATTTTAAAGAATCAAAATATGTCGGATCAGTTACAGATATTCAAGGAAACGAATTACCAAAAATTGACCTTATCACTTTCGGATCACCTTGCCAGGATTTTAGTTTGGCTGGAAAACGTAAAGGTATGCAAGGAAATAGAAGCTCCCTTATTAGTGAAGCAATACGACTCATTAGCCAATGCCGACCACGTTTTTTTATCTGGGAAAATGTTAAAGGAACATTCAGCTCAAACAATGGCAACGACTTTTGGTCAATTATCCAAACCTTTGCCAACATTGGGGGTTATCGACTTGAATGGCAATTGCTTAATACAAGTTGGTTTTTACCCCAAAATAGACAGAGAATCTACCTTGTCGGATATATTGGAAACGGAAGTGGACAACAAGTATTTCCTATCACAGAAAACAATCAAAAGATTAATGAAACAAGAACCAACCCAAATTGCCTTACAATTACAACAAGATACAGAGCAGCAACAAGTCAAGGAAGTTACATTACTGAACGTAACAAAGTTTCACAAGAAATAGGGGATTATAGATATGATGAAGGTTTTAGATGGAGACAAGACAATAACAGTCCAACATTAACTTTAAAATCAAATGAAATATTATTAAAATCAGCTACTAAAGATGGTGATGCAATTAATTTATCAAATCCAAATTCTAAAACTCGCAGGGGTCGAGTAGGAAAAAAACAATCACAAACATTAGATACAGCTTGTAATATGGGAGTTTATACTGACAAGATTAGAAGATTAACACCAATAGAATGTGAACGATTACAAGGGTTTCCAGATAATTGGACACAAAAAGGAACTGATGGTTTGATTTCAGATTCACAAAGATATAAGATGTGTGGCAATGCTGTAACAGTAGATGTTGTTGAAGCTGTAGGTAAAAGAATTAAAAATGTAATATAATTACGTTATATAAAAAGATTGATTAAACAATAAAATATCAATTATGGATAAAAGAAAAACTAATGGTGGTGTAAGATCTGGAGCTGGAAGGCCAAGAAAAGCAGATGAAGAAAAGTTAATTGAAAAATTAGATACATTAATTGACAACAACAAAGTAATATCTAAACTTGGTGAAATGGTATTAAAAGGTGATAGTAGGGCAATGAGTTTATACTTTGGCTATCGTTATGGTAAACCAAAAGAATCAATTGATGTTTCTGCTGTGGATGGTTTTAATGTTAACTTTAAAGATCTAATAAACTTTAAGTGATTGGGTTTGACAATAAAATTAACATAAATAAAAAATACACACCACTTGGCAATTCAGATGCAAGGTACTTTATAATTACTGGTGGTCGTGGATCTGGTAAATCTTTTAGTATTAATCTTCTTTTAGTGCTTCTTACATACGAAGCTGGACACACAATACTATTTACAAGGTACACTTTAGCTTCTGCATATGTTTCTATAATACCAGAGTTTATTGAAAAGCTTGAAATGTTAGATATCTTTAATGATTTCTATATAACTAAAGATGAAATAAGAAATAAGCTTTCTGGTTCTAAGATAATATTTAAAGGAATCAAAACATCAAGTGGGGATCAAACAGCTAATCTAAAGTCATTACAAGGTGTTACAACCTTTGTATTAGATGAAGCAGAAGAACTTACTAATGAAGATACATTTGATAAAATAGATTTGTCTGTAAGACAGATGAACCAACAAAATAGGGTAATCTTAATTCTTAATCCAGTAACAAAAGACAATTGGATATACAATAGGTTTTTCCAGGACAAAGGTGTTCAAGAAGGATCTAACACAACCAAAGACAATGTTACATATATCCACACAACTTATTTAGACAACTTAGAAAATCTATCTAAAAGCTATTTAGAACAAATAGAAAACATTAAAAGAAGAAGGCCAGAAAAATATAAACATCAAATGCTTGGTGGCTGGTTGGATAAAGCTGAAGGTGTAATATTTACTAATTGGAAAATAGGTGAATTTAAAAAAGTAGGTGTTTCAGTATTTGGTCAAGATTATGGATTTGCAGCAGATAGTTCAACACTTATAGAAACCAATATTGATTCAGTAAATAAGATTATCTATTTAAAAGAATGTTTTTATCTTAAAGGATTAACCACATCACAAATTTTAGATCTAAACATTAGACACGCTGGAAATGCTTTAATAGTAGGTGATAGTGCAGAACCAAGATTAATATCAGAAATAAAAGCTAAAGGATGTAATTTAAAACCAGCTATAAAAGGACAAGGATCGATAACCTATGGAATTAGTTTATTACAAGATTATGATTTAATTATCGAACCTAATAGTATTAATCTAATAAAAGAACTAAACAACTATTCCTGGTTAGAAAAGAAATCAAAAACACCACAAGACAAATGGAATCATTTAATTGATGCAATACGATATGCTGTAACTTATCAGCTCCAAAATCCTAATCGTGGAAAATACTATATTAGATGAATTGTAAACAATGTTTAAAGCCAATGGTGTTTATTGGTTCTGCACAAAATGGTTGGATGTGGTATTGTCGCACTTGTTTCAATATTAATTTTGCAGAAGAACAAAACAATCCTAAAAAGAATTATTAAACTTTTTGTTAATAATCCAATTATTTATTATATATTAGCTATATGATTGCAATGAAGCAGTTATATAAACAAACAGAACAAATGACAGAAATTAAAAATTTATCTTACGTTGATAAAGTATCTAAAGATTCAGATTCTTATCATAAATTCCCACAAACTATTATAATTAGAAATCAACCTGATGGTATGATTTGGCAAGTTTATCACGTTTACAACCATTACGATAAAGCAGCTATAATTTTAAATGCTTATGAAAATCGTTTTGAAGGAATTACTTTAGAACATTATCAACCTGAACTTGAAGAAACTTCAAAGGGCTGGAATAATAAAACATTTAATGAACTTAATATTGTAAGAAAATAATATGGAACGAAAAGAAATAATAGAATTTATCAGATTTTGCATAGGTGGTTTAATTGCCTTTTGCATTATATTATTCTGCTTAACCTTTGCAATTATATTTTTATTTGCAACTGTAGATATACTTCATCAAGCGTATAATCATTTTATATTACCTTATGTCGTATAATAGAAACAAATTTGAACATAATTTAAATAAGATAAAAAGACAAAATAAATATGATAAAGAAATTCTTAAAACAAAATCCCAACAATTGGAAATGGCTAATAAGTTTTTATTTAGTAGCTTTAATACTAACAATAGTACTAACAATTAAAATATGAGAAAAATAGGACAATTAATAAAGGACATATTACAGCCACAAAAATCAACACACAAATATTTAAGATTTAAAATTAATGCCAAAACAAATAAAGAAAAGACACTAATGATTGCAGATTGTGTTGAACAACTAAATAGTAATATAATAGTAAATGAATAAAATTGAAAACATAAAGGATATGAAATATGCTAATGATGTAACATTAGTTAGCACATTAATAAAAAAGTGGGTAAAAAGTAAACCTACAAACAAAGAACTTCTTGCTGTTCAACAATCATTTATAAATATAGCAATATATGGTTGTACTTTACAAAACACATTAGAAGCTTGTAAATTAGCTAATAGTGATTACAGGGAACAAAGAAATCAAGCTGTAATTGAATTAGATGAAATAAAAGAAGATCTTAAAGAATATAAAATATGATTAATAATCATTGGCTATACGCCACTTTACCAGGTGATGAACCACAACACGAGTGCGATGAATGTGGAAAACCAATACACAAGCAAGGCCATTGCTCCCATAATTGTTATGAAGCAAGTCAGTTGTAAAAGATAGTTTGTTTGTTTAAATTAGGTGCTTAGAAATAGGCACCTTTTTTTGTGCTATAAAATCACTAATTAAATACGTTATATAAATAATGAAAGGCGAAATAATAGTTCCAGATAATTTAAACGAAATCAGTTTAAAACAATATCAAAAGTTTGTAAAAATTCAAGAAAAAAATGAAGGCACGTTTTTTCTGCAACAAAAAATGATTGAAATATTTTGTGGTATAAAAGCAATTGATGTTTTAAGAATTAAGTATAATGATGTTGAAAGGATTACATCTGTATTAAATATTATGTTTGATTCTAAACCTGAGCTGGTAAAAAGCTTTAAATTAAATGGTATTGAATATGGATTTATTCCAAATTTATCAGATTTGAGTTTTGGTGAATATATAGATCTTGATACATATCTTGGTGATTGGCAAAACATACATTTAGCGATGAATGTCTTATACAGACCAATAAAACAAAAACAAGGAAAAAAATATTTAATAGAAGATTATAATACTGAATTAAAAGAAAGCTTAATTGAAATGCCAATGGATGCAGTCCTTTCATCTGTCTTTTTTTTTTATCGTTTAGGGAACGATTGTGCGACCAGTATTCTGGATTATTTGGACAAGGAGGGGATACAACAAGTGCCAGATCTGGATTTGCAAAAAAATGGGGATGGTATCAATCTCTGGCGGCAATCGCTCAATTCGATCTTACACGATTTGAAAATATCACTAAATTAAATATTCATTTGTGTTTATCACATTTAACATTTATGAAGGAAAAAAATGAATTAGAAAGTATTGAAATGAAAAAAAAATTTAAATGAGTCAACAAGGATCAAGGGCATTTTACCAGGCCACAGAAACAATAAAATCACAGCTTCTAACAGACAAAAATGTTAATACTGTAACAACTGGTGATATTAGCGATGTAGATTTACAAAAACAAACTATTTTTCCGTTATGTCATATTTTAGTAAATAGCATTAGCCAAGAAGATGGGGTGCTAAGATTTAATATGTCTGTAATTGCAATGGATATTGTTCACCAATCTAAAACAATAACTGTAGATCAGTTTGAAGGCAATAATGATTTGCAAGATATTTTAAACACACAACTTGCTGTGGTAAATAAGCTAATCCAAATAATGCGTGGTGGCACTTTATTTGTCGATAAATATCAACTTGATGGCAATCCAGGAATTGAATTGTTTTATGATCGTTTTGATAATGAATTAGCTGGAATGACCGCAACTTTTGATTTATTAATCTACAATGATATAACCATCTGCTAATGGACTTTTTAAAAGTAAATAAAATATTAAATGATTTTGGCAAATATGTTGTGCAACAATCAAAAAGTAATTTGACAAAAGATAAAAAAGGAAATGGTGCTTTATACAATTCTATTAAATATAAATTAGATACTGAAAAAGATATTTTTCTATTAGATTTTTTAATGGAAAATTATGGTGATTTTGTGGATCAAGGTGTTAAAGGAAAAGATCCAAGCAAGGTATCACCTAATGCAAAAATAAAAGGACAACAAGCACCTAATTCACAATTTAAATTTGGATCTGGTTCAATGAGGGGTACGTTTAATAAGTTTGCTTTAAAGATGTCTGTGTTTGCAAAATCTAAAAACATAAGGTTTAGACAAGGATCAACTGGTAAATTTGCAAAAGGAAATTATAAAAGTATGGGATATGTAATTGCAAGAAACATTTATAACAGAGGTTTAAAACCTACAATGTTTTTTACTAAACCATTTGAACAGGCATTTAAAAGATTAACACCAGAATTAACAAATGCTTATTTATTAGATATTGAACAAGCAATAATATTAGGAACAAAAAAATAAACAATGGCAAATCGATTAATCAGATCACCACAATATATAACACAAACATCATCAAGTTCATCAGTTAAATCTGCTAAATTAGAAATTAGTATTGCTAACAATATAGAATATACATTAATAAAAGATGCAACACAAAATGTACCTGTTTTATTTGAATGGTCTGAATTAGCAAGGGATTATTTAGACATCACATATACTGGTGGCATACCATCAACACAAGCTGTTTTTGATGTTGATTTATCTATAAAGTTTTATGATGGTTTAAATGCAACTGGAAGTCAATTAGGTAGTACCTATACAGAAGATCATAATGGGTTTGATGGTTACGGTACTTTTTACGAAGCTGCAAATCCTTCAATGAGTGCAACAGAATTTCCAGCAATATCAAATTATAGTCAAGCAGGTTCAAGTAGTTCTGGAACAAAAACATACACTATGTATGCACCAAAAAATATAGCATTATCTATTCCAAGTATAAATGCAGGTCAAGTGATATATAATCAGACAAGTTTAAATGCAACAGTAGAAACTATTAATTCAATAGATGTAAATATTAAAAGAATAATTTGCACAAAATTTACAAACAATCCAGGTTACACAGAAACACCAGATGACATTGGTTATCGAGTTTGTTTTATAAATAAGTATGGTGCAATACAAACAGAATTTTTTACTTTAAAAGCAATACAAAATATAAAATCTAATAAAGAAACATTTAGTTCAAATATAATATCATCCACAGGTACTTATTCAATTAATGCACATACTAAACAAAATTTTGATATAACAGCAACACAATCAGTTACTTTAAATTCTTTTTATGTTCCAGAATATTATAACAATGTTTTTACAGAAATGTTATTATCAGAAAAAGTTTGGGTTGTATTTAGGGTTCCATCTACAGGAACTTTTACAACAGTACCAGTAAACATAACAACAAGTAATTTTACATATAAAAATTCATTAAATGATAGATTAATTCAATTCCAATTTAGTTTTGATATGTCTTTTGATTATATAAACAATGTTAGATAATGCAAAAACTACAGCTTTATATTAGTGGTGAACGAATAGATTTATTTAAAGATGAACAAGTATCAATTAGTTTATCACAACAAGATGTTAAAGATCCTGCAAAAATATTTGCTGAATTTACAAAAACCTTTACTATTCCAGCTTCTAAAACAAACAATAAAATTTTTAAACATTATTATAATTTTGATATAAGTGGTGGTTTTGATGCAAGAAATAAAGTTGAATCTAATATTGAATTAAATAACATTCCATACAAAGATGGGTTTGTAGCTTTAAATGGTGTTGAATTAAAACAAAATAAAGCTTATGCTTATAAGATTACTTTTTATGGCAAAACAATTAATCTAACTAAAGTTTTTAGATCTGAAAATTTATCACAATTAGCTGGTGTTTTACCAGCCACAATTGATTATGATGACACAAATGTAAAAGCTAAAATGCAAGTTGCAGTTCCAGGATCAGATGTTATTTGTCCATTAATTACACACACTACACAATCATTTTATGATTCATCACAAACAAATACTAATGCTAATTTATATCCATCTGGAACAAATGGTTTATTTTTTAAGGAATTAAAATATGCAATAAAAGTAAAGACAGTTGTTGATGCTATTCAAACTTATTATTCAGACAAAGGTTTACCAGCTTTTTCAGATGATTTTTTTAATAAATCAGATACAGACAATCCAGCTTTTAATAATTTATATTTATGGTTACACAGAAAAAAGGGCAATGTAGTTCCAACAACAGAAACAACAACATTTGACACGCAGGTTGGAAGTAATGGAACAGGTTTCCAATTAACATCTGGTACACCACCAACTGAAACAACAATGTCTGGTGGTACAACATTAAACATAGTTCCAGGATTAGATAATTTATTAAATAATGACTTAACTTTATTTGTTGCAAGTGGATATACAACAAGGCCATACACAATAGAAATTATTAATGGTGATGGACAATTTTGGACTTCTGGTCAAGTAACAAATTCGCAATCATATAATAAAACTCATTTTGTTTTGGATGTTGGCAGCTATTATATAAATATAATTTCAGCACAAGAAATTGTTTTTACAAATATCCTTTGGAATATTCAAGGCAATATTCAACAACCATTATCACCAAATGGTTGGACAAATGTTTGGGAATCTGGAAACTTTACTGCAACCACTACATTTCAATTTATTTTTGGTGCGCAAATGCCATCAATAAAAGTAATTGATTTTATGACTGGTTTATTTAAGATGTTTAATCTTACAGCATATTATGACAACCAAGCTTTGCTTGTAAATGGTAATACTAATCCTAATTATGGAAAAATTAGAATACAAACTTTAGATGATTTTTTTGCTAACAATTTTAACACTTGGGATATATCAAAATATTTAGATATTGAAGCAAGTCAAGTAAATGTAGGTTTACCTTATAATCAAATATCTTTTGGTTATGAAGGCGTAGAAACTTTTTATGCTGCACAGTTTACACAATTAAATAATGCTGATTGGGGTGGTTTAAAGTACGAAGGTGCAGGTGAAGAACAAAGCAGTAGTTTTACAGCTCCCAATAAACCATATACAATTGCAGCACCTTTTGAGCATTTACAATATGTTAGATTAGATAATCAAAATGGTGGTACACAAGTAAACATACAAACTGGATGGTTTGTTGATGATAATCGTGAAAGTTATATAAACAAACCTTTATTATTTTATCCTGTTAGATTAACATCAAGTAGTACACCAGCTTCAACATCTATTGCAATTAGAAATAATGAAACAGGTTCTTCAATTACTAATTTAACATCATATATAATACCATCAAATAGTCGTTCTTTATTTACAACTGGAACTGGTGGATCTACTGAAAACATAAATTTTAAAAATGAAAATAATGAATTTAATATTGGTGGATCTGAAGAAGGTTTATTTACAGGAACTTTATTCAACAATTATTACAATACATATATAAGTGATGTGTTTAATTCTAAAAGAAGAATTTTCAATTTCAAAGCTTTTTTACCATTAAATATGATTTATAAATTACAAATGAATGATGTAATTAAAATAAACAATCAAAATTACATAATAAACACCGCTAACATAAACCTAATAACAGGCGAAAGCAGTTTTGAATTATTAAACAAAGTATGATAAAAAATATATTAGATCTTTTAAAAATTTTAGATGGCAATACTGAAAATATAAAAATTGCACAAGGCAAATATAAAATGCCAGAAACATTTAAAGAAGGTTTTAAACAAATAAAACAAAAAATACAATGGCACAAAAAATAGCAATAGAATTAGAATTTGATTCAACTGGTGCAGTTAAAAATCTGGATCAAGTTATAAAAGCAATCAAAAAAATTGATGAAGAAGTTAACACAACTGAAAAAAGTTTTTCAACAATTAGAAAAGGATTAAAAGGAATTGGTACTGCTGGTAAAGCTGTTGGTAAAGGTGGTTTAAAAGCTGTTGCGTTTGGTCTAAAAGGTATTGGAAAAGCTTATAAGGCCGCAGGAATTGGTTTAATTGTAACAACTTTCGGTTTATTGTTTGCTGCATTTAAAGAAAATCAAGCTGTGTTAGATGCTTTTAATACAGTAATGCAAACAGTTGCTAATATTGGAAAACAAGTTGGTGATGTTATTGCTAATGTTTATAAAAATGTTGCAAAATCCACAGAAAATTTTGATGCTTTAGGTAAAGTTGCAAAGGGTTTAGTTACTTTGGCACTAACACCTATAAAAGTTGCGTTTCAAGCTATCAAAGGTGGTATTTTAGCTGCACAACTTGCTTGGGAACAATCTTGGCTTGGTGGTAATGATCCTAAAAGAATTGCAGAATTAAAAACACAATTAAATGAAGTTGGTCAAGAATTCATAAACATAAAAGATGATGTTGTGGATGCTTCAAGTTCAATTGCAAATAACTTTACTGAAGCAGTTAGTGAAGCTACAAGTATTGCTGAAGAAGTTATTGAAGGTGTAAAAGAAATAAGTATTGAAGCAGCATTTGAAAATGCTAAATCTAATATACAATTAAAAAAATCTGCTGACTTGGCAAGGGTAGCTAATCAAGGATTAATTGAACAATTTGATCGTGAAGCAGAACAACAAAGGCAAATTCGTGATAATGATTTAATAAATATCGCAGACAGAATAAAAGCAAATGAAGCTTTAAAGGGTAAACTTGAAGAACAAAAAACCCTAATGCTTGAGAATGTAAAAGCTATTCAAGCAGCAGCACAAGCACAATTAGATTTAACTGGAAAAGATGAAGATGCTTTGGCACTTGCTGAAGCTAAGAATGAGGTTAAAGCAGTAGAAGCACAGATTGAAGGTTTTATGTCAGAACAAGAATCAAATCGTGTGGCTTTATTAAAAGAAAAATTAGAATTAGGACAATCAGAAATTGATGCAATAGCTGAACGACAAATTGCAGAAAATGAATTTGCATTATCTCAAATTGACAATGAATATTTAAGATTACAAGCAGAACTTGATATTGCAGAACAAGAAAAAGAATTAGAAACTAAAAGATTAACAGAAAAACGTGATAGTTATCAAAAAGGCACACAAGCTTTTATAGATGCAAACAATGAACTATTAGCATTTCAACAAGAAAATGGAAACAAACAAACAGATATTGAAAAAAAGTTAGCTGTTGCTAAAACAGAAATAATGACTAATGCACTTGGTAATCTTGCATCAATAGTTGGTAAAAGTTCTAAGTTTGGAAAAGCAATTGCAATAGTACAAGCAGTAAGGGATACGTTTGCTGGAGCCAATAAAGCTTTGTCAGCATCACCACCACCTTTTAATTTTATTGCAGCAGCAGCAGTTACAGCAGCAGGAATTGCAAATGTTAAAAGTATATTATCAACTAAAGATCCAACACCACCAGCAGGTTTAGGAGCAACATCTGGCGGTGAAGTAGCTACACCAGCTATACCAGCACCACCATCATTTAACACAGTAGGTGCAAGTGATACAAATCAGTTAGCAGATGTAATTGGAAACCAAGCACAAACACCAGTAAAAGCGTTTGTTGTTTCTAATGATGTTACAACAGCTCAAGGTTTAGAAAGAAATATTGTTGAAGGTGCAACGATATAAATACAAATATTAATTTTTAATACGTTATATAAAATATGAAGATAATTGAATTAGTTCTTGATGAAGAACAAGAAGATTCTGGTGTTGAAGCAATTTCAATTGTCGAATCCCCAGCTATTGAAGAAGATTTTGTTGCTTTAAAAAAACAAGATATAAAACTTGCAGAAGTTAATAAAGACAAAAAACTTTTAATGGGTGCATTACTTGTTCCTAATAAACCAATTTTTAGAAAAAATGAAGATGATGAATATTACATTTATTTTTCTAAGGACACAATACGAAAGGCATCACAATTATACTTAAAAAACGGAAATCAAAACAATTCAACTTTAGAACACCAACATTCTTTAAATGGTTTAACACTTGTAGAATCTTGGATCGTTGAAAGTGAAACCAACGACAAAAGCCGTTTGTATAATATGAATGTTCCAGTAGGTACTTGGATGGGTACAGTAAAAGTAAACAACGATGATGTGTGGAATGAATATGTAAAAACAAACAAAGTAAAAGGTTTTTCTATTGAAGGATATTTTGCTGATAAAATGGAACGACCTAAAGAATCAATAAAAGAAGATATGTCAGAAGAAAATATAGCAGAACAATTACTTAGTAAAATAGAAAGTATTGTAAAAGGTGAAAAAGTAGAATTGGCTTTAGTAGATGATATTGAAAAAACTTACAATAAAATAAAATCTGATTCAGATACTTTATATGGTAATGTTAGAAGGGCAGCACAAAATATTGATGAAGTATCTGGAAAAGCAAAAAGTATTATAAAACAAATTGATGCAACAGATAGTGATGTAAAAAAACTAATTGATGGTGCAAAAGATTTAGGTGTTGAATTGCCAACAGAAGCAACAATTTCCATAAGACAATTACAAGCATACAGAAGTGATTTATCAGAACTTGCTTCAAGAACTGAAAAAGCATCTGATGGTTTGTTTGCAATGTTAGGATAAAATTAATTAAATAAATAAATATGAAAACACCACAAGAATTAGAAAAAATCTTTGATAGATTACCAAAAGAAAAAGTTGAATTAGAAAAAGTGGAGTTGGGAATTGCTGATGATTTAAAAAAAAGAAATAAAGATTTATTACAAGCAGTAAAAAAAGCAGATTCTTCTTGGAAAAAATATCAAGATTATCTTGTAGGTGCAGATAAACCTTTTTCTAAAATGATAGATGCTTATAATGATTTAGATGGTTCTATACAACCTTCAGATGATATTGCAAAAAGATATTTAAAAGCAGGAAAAGAATTAGGAGTTGATTTAAAAAGCAGCAAAGAATATCAAAATATAGAATCAAATATTAAAACATCAAAAGATGTCTTAAATATAATAAATAGCTTTAAAGATCCTTCAACATTTCAAAAATAAAATAAATGTCAAGAAGAATTAAAAATGTTTTAAGGCCTGGCGATCCAGGATACATTGCTGCACGAACAGGTCAAACAGGTGGGCAAAGGGGTTGTTTATGTCCAGACATTCCAACATATTCAAGGGAATGTTGCAATGGTTCTATATGGGCGCAAGGCATAGGATCAATAACAAGAACAATATGAAAATACAAAATTTAAAATTAATCACGTTATATAAATAATTATGAAATCTACCGAAATGCTTAACCAAATCAAGACACTTTTAAATATAGAAGTAAAGCTTGAAGAAATGAAACTTGAAAATGGAACTTTAGTTGAAGCAGAAAGCTTTGAAAAAGGAAAAGAAATTTTCATTAAAACAGATGATGAAAAAGTTGCAATGCCAGTTGGTGAATACATACTTGAAGATGGTCGTTTGTTAATTGTTGAAGAAGAAGGAATTATTGCAGATATGCGAGAAGTATCAGATGAAGTACCAGCTAAAGAATCTGAAGAAGGTAAAGAAATTTCTGAAGATTTAAAAGATGAAGATCAATACGAAGAAAAAAAAGATGAAAAAGAAATGGCAGAAGAAGATGATATGATGCGTGATATGATGGGTAGAATCCAAAACCTTGAAGATGCAATAGCTGATTTAAAAGGTGATAAAGAATCTAAAATGGAAGATGTAGAAGAAGAAATGTCAAAAGATGCACCTTTAAAAAGTAGAACAGTAAAAGAAGAATTTTCTGATGTAGCTGTTGCACCTATAAAACATAGTCCAGAAAAAAAATCAACTAATTCTAATAATGGGTTTAATATTTCACCAAATAGAATACCAACTGTATTAGACAGAGTTTTAGCAAGATTAAATAAATAATAACAAATAAAAAAAAAATAACAAAATGAGTACTTTTAACTATTTATCAAATGATGTGGAACGTAATCAAGTTTCACAAAAAACATTATCTGCATCAGTTTCTGTTCCAGGACAAGATGCTGGTATTGACCATAATATTGCAACAGATGCTTTAGTAATAAGTTTGCCAAAAATTCATTCAGAAAACTTAGGAATGACTTTCTTATTTAGAAACTCTGGAGCAGATGGAAACAATATCATTACATTAAGTCCTCATTCAACTGATGGCTTTAATGGTAGTATTGCTAATGCTGCTGCTGATTCAGTAGCAAGTGGTGTAGTTGATAAAGATTGGATAAACACAAAAGCTTCAGCAAACAAAGGTGATTATGTTATAATTAGAGCAGTAGCTTTAACACAATGGTACATAATCGGTGGTGTTGGAATCTGGGCTTCAGAAGCATAATAATTAATTAATAAATAAAAAATAATAAAATGAGTAATCAAAAAAAGGTACATCTTGCAACAGCAGTAAATGTTACTACTTCTTATGCTGGTGAATTTGCTGGGCAATATATTGCAGCAGCTTTACTTAGTGCAAGTACAATAAACGATGGTGGTTTAACTGTAAAAAGTAACATTGGATTTAAAGAAGTAATTAAAAAACTTGCAACAAGTTCATTGGTACAACCAGCTTCTTGTGATTTTGATCCAACATCTGCCATAACACTAACTGAAAGAATAATTCAACCAAATGAATTACAAGTAAATCTTCAACTTTGTAAAAAAGATTTCGTAAACGATTGGGAAAGTCAGTCAATGGGATTTGGTTTAGGTCAATCTTTACCACCTAAGTTTTCTGATTTTCTAATTGCTCACGTTGCTGCTGAAGTTGCACAATCTACTGAATTAAATATTTGGAAAGGTGATACTGCTGCTGCTTCTAACAATTCTTTTGATGGGTTTGAAAAACTAATTGCTGCTTCTGCTGCTGCTGGTGATATTCCTGCTGGTCAACAAGTTGCTGCTGTAGGTGGTGGTGTAAATGCTGGAAATGTAGTTGCTGAATTACAAAAAGTAGTTTCTGCTATACCAAACACATTATACGGAAAAGAAGATTTATATGTTTACGTTCCAAGTTCAATAGCTAAATTTTATGTACAAGCACTTGGTGGGTTTTCTGTTGCTGCTACTTCAAACGCTGGTATTGACAACAAAGGAACACAATGGTTTAATAACGGAAATCTTACAGTAGATGGCGTTAAAATATTTGTTTGTCCTGGAATGTCTGACAACAAAATGTATGCTGCTCAAGTTAGCAACTTATATTTTGGAACTGGACTATTAAGCAACAACCAAGAAGTAAAAGTTCTTGATATGGTTGACTTAGATGGATCAAACAATGTAAGAATGGTAATGCGATTTACTTCTGGTGTGCAATTTGGAATTGCATCTGATTTAGTAGAATACGCTTAATATTAACTAAAATTTGGGTAAGTGGGATAAAACTTACTTACCCATATTTATAAAAAATAAAAAATAATTATGGCGTGTTTACTTACAACAGGAAGAAAATTACCTTGTAAATCAGCATTTGGCGGAATAAAAACAATTTATTTTGCTGACTTTGGTGGTTTAACAGCGGTTACAATTGATGCTTCAACTAAAGAAGTAACAGGATTTACTGGATCAGTTACAGGTTGGACAAAGTGGGATGTTAAAGGATCTTCATCTTTAGAAACAACTGTTACAAGTTCCAGAGAAAACGGAACAACTTTTTATACTCAAACTTTAAATGCAACATTTACATATTTAGATGCAAAAACACAAGCAGAACTTCAGCTTATAGCTGTTGCAAGACCTTATGTTGCTGTTACTGATTATTATGGTAATACTTTTTTATGTGGATTTGAAAATGGTGTTGAACTAACTGGTGGTACTGTTGTTACTGGTGCTGCTGCTGGTGATTTATCTGGATTTACAATTACTATGGAAGCAATGGAAGAAACAGCACCTTATTTCTTGACAAGTGATGCTTTACTAACACCAATAGATAACGATCAAATTGCACCAACTGGATAAAGATTAAGTTTTAATAAAAAATTAAGCATCCTTTTGGGGTGCTTTTTTTTTGCTTTTTTACTTAGTACAAAATAACATATATATTACGTTATATAAGTAATGATTGTTTTTAGTACTTCTGCCTTAGCACAAGCTTTTAAAGTAATTCCACGCAAATACGAAGCGGAATTTACTATGTCAATAACAGATGATAGTACAAACATCACAGTATTTTATGATATAACAACAGGAACAACGATTGGTAATTTTTTAACTTTTAATCAAGCATTTAATCCTGTTTTAGTTGAAGGTCATTTTTACGATTTACGTTTTTTTACTGATTTTAATTTTTGGAATACGAATTATCAGCTTTGGGAAAATGATAATAGTTTGTGGAATGTAAACAGAACAACAGATGTAACATTGTTTAGGGATCGAATATTTTGTACAGATCAAACAATAAATCAAGCAGAAGATCAATACTATGATTTAAATTTGGATATTTACAAAACATTTAACGCAACTGATCAAAATCAATACAAAGTATTTTAAATATGAGAAAAAATATAAAAAGGGATAATAAAGGCAGGTTTTCAAAAAAACAATCACAATATAGTTTTGTAAACTTAGCAAGTTACACATCACCAGAAGTTATTGAAGTAAAAAATCAAGAATGGGTAAAATACGGAGCTGATAATAATTACTTTCAGTTTCTTATTGACCGATACAACGGATCCCCAACAAACCACGCTTGTATAAACGGAATTAGTCAACAAATATTTGGAAAAGGATTAAGTGCAACAGATGCTTCACGAAAGCCAAATGAATATGCACAAATGATTTCTTTACTATCTAAAGATATGGTAAGAAAAATTTGTTATGATTTTAAACTAATGGGACAAGCTGCCATTCAAATTGTATATTCCAAAAATAGATCTAAGATTGAACAATGTATTCATTTTCCTATTGAAACATTAAGGGCAGAAAAAGCCAATGAAGATGGTGATATTACTGGTTATTATTATTGGAACGATTGGCCAAGTATAAAACCATCTGATAAACCACTTAGAATACCAGCATTTGGTACTTCTAAAGAAAATATAGAAATATATTACATCAAACCTTACAAAGCTGGGTTTTATTACTATTCACCAGTATCGTATCAAGGTGGTATTCAATATTGCGAACTTGAAGAAGAAATTAGCAACTATCATCTTAATAATATTATGCAAGGTTTAGCACCTGGAATGTTTATTTCGTTTAATAATGGCGTTCCAAATCAAGAAGAACGTGAATTAATAGAAGCAAGAATAGCACAAAAGTTTGCTGGAAGTTCTAATGCAGGAAAATTTATACTTGCATTTAACGACAACAAAGAACAAGAATCAACAATAACACCAATTCAATTAAGTGATGCACACCAACAATATGAATTTTTAAGTTCTGAATCACAAAACAAAATTCTTGTAAGTCATAATATAGTATCACCAATGTTATTGGGTATAAAAGATGCTTCTGGATTTTCTTCTAATGCAGATGAAATTGAAACAGCTTCTTTATTAATGGACAATACTGTTATAAGGCCTTTCCAGGAACTTTTAATAGATGCCTTTGACCAAATACTTGCTTACAATGATATTGCCTTAAACCTATACTTTATAACGTTACAACCATTAGAATTTACTAAAGTAGATCCATCATTACAAAACAAAGAAGATATTGAAGAAGAAACTGGATATTCATTTAGCAAACAAGATTTAAAAACTATTGATGGCAAAATTGCCTATGAAACAATAGAAGAAGCAGAAAAAGAAGCTAAAGAAATGGGTTGTTCTGGACATCACCAGCACGAAGTAGAAGGTGTTACATATTATATGCCTTGTGAAAACCACACAGAACTTAAAGCACCTTGTTGGGATGGTTACGAACAAATAGGTACTAAAATGAAAAATGGTAAAAAAGTTCCTAATTGTGTTCCTTTATCTGAAATTGAATTAAATAAAGAAAATGAATTACAAGAATTAACAAGTAAAATAAGTGAATTTGGACAAGATGAAGAAGATCTTTTGGAAAATTATGAATTAATTGATGTATCGGAAGTTGATTATGAAAATGATGATTCTTATGATTTAAAAATTCAAGAACTAAACACACCAGAACCATCAACTTTAAGTAAAATAATAAACTTAGTAAGAACTGGTAAAGCATACCCAAAAAGGGGATCAGAACAAGATGGCGTAACTAAACAAACAGGATTACAGAGGTTTTTAGTAAGGTATCAGTACGCACCATTAAGTTTTGATAGTGATGGAAGAAAGTTTTGTAAAGCAATGGTCAGAGCAAAAAAGATCTATCGTAAAGAAGATATTATTAAAATGGGTAAACAAGCTGTAAATCCTGGATTTGGAGTTAAGGGTGCTGCAACTTATTCTATATGGCTTTACAAAGGTGGTGCAAGATGCCAACACAAGTGGTTTAGAAAAACATATATGTTAACTTTAGATGGTGATAAATCTTTAGTAACAACTGGTAAGGCAAAATCATTTGGATTTAAATTCCCAGTAAATGACAAACTTGTTCCTGTTGCACCAAAAAATATGAAATATGAAGGTTACACAAAAGCTTATTGGGATAAAATGGGATTTGGTAAAAAGAAAAAAAATTAAATTATGGCAGAACCACTTTTTATAAACAGAACTGATTTAGTAAGAAATTCAATTATTGATGGAAATGTTGATACTAATAAATTTATCTATTTTATTAAGTTGGCACAAACCATTCATATACAAAACTATTTAGGAACAGAATTGTATGAAGAATTTGAAGGAATGATTACAGCAGGAACATTAACACAAATTGCTAATCCTAATCATTATAGTTTGATGATAAATTATATCCAGCCACTTTTAATATGGTATGCTCAAGTGGATTATATTCCGTTTGCTGCCTATCAAATAAAAAATGGTGGTGTATATAAACACACATCAGAAAACAGCACAAGTGCTACAAAAGAAGAATTAGATTATTTAGTTGCAAAAGCAAGGGAATACGCAGATTATTATGCAAGAAGATTTATAGATTATATGAATTTTAATCAAAACCTTTTTCCAAAATATTATTCTAACAGCAATGATGATATTGATCCATCACAGGATGCGGTTTTTAATGGTTGGGTTTTATGAGATATAAACCAAAACAAAAATATGTTGAAAAATTAAAAATGTTTTTAAAAAAACAGAAAAATAAAAAATAACTATGGCGACTTTATTTAACACACAAATATCTGCTACTTATCCAGGACTTATAAAAACAACTGATAATTCAGCAATAACAGCAACACTAAAACAATTAACCGATGGATCTGGAAACAACACAGGTTTATTTGTAAATAATGCAGGTGATTTTAAAGTAACCGCAATTTTAGAATGGGGATCTTTAAAAGATACAGGAACAGGCGTAACCATAACGCAATGGGTAACTTCTGCTAACGGAATAGCAAACTTTAATAACGATACTACAGTTCCAACAAGTAAAGCTGTTAAAACGTATGTAGATGCAGTTGTAACAGCTTCTGATCTTGACTTTTTAGGTGATTCAAATACTGGAACACCTGCTGTAGATTTAGATTCACAAAACTTTAGTGTTTTAGGAACAACTAATCAAATCGTAACAAGTGGTGCGGCTCAAACTTTAACTATTGGACTTCCAAATAGTGTAACAATAAGTGGAACTTATACTGGTACAACCTTTGCAGGTGATTTAAATGGAACTATAAATACAGCAACTACAGCTACTACTCAATCAGCAGGTGATAATTCAACTAAGGTAGCCACAACAGCTTACGTTGATTCTTTAGATGCCGCAAGTGATTTAGATTTTAGTGGTGATAGTGGAACAGGTGATGTTACTTTAAATACACAAGTTTTAGCAATAACAGGAACAACTAACCAAATTGTAACTGCTGCTTCAAATCAAGGATTAAGTTTAAGTTTACCTGCTACTGTTCACAGAAATTTACAAGGAAATGTAACAGGTGATGTTACAGGTGATTTAACTGGTAATGTTACTGCAACTTCAGTTCTTGCAAATGGTGTTACTGCAACAACTCAATCTTCAAGTGATAGTTCTACAAAAGTAGCGACAACTGCTTATGTAAAAGGTTTAAACAATGCAAGTGATTTAGATTTTACTACTGATTCTGGAAATGGTGCAGTAGTTTTAAACACAGAAACACTTAGTGTACTTGGAACTACTAATCAAATTAGTTCAGCAGGTAGTGGACAAGCAATTACATTAAGTTTACCATCTACAGTACATAGAAACCTACAAGGTAATGTAACTGGTGATTTAACAGGAAATGCAGATACAGCTACAGCTTGGGAAACAGCAAGAAATTTAAGTGTTACAGGTGAAGCAACTGGAACTTTATCAAATGTTAACGGAACACAAGCAGTTAGTGGTGCTGTAACTTTAGATAATAATTCTGTAACAGGAAAAGTATTAACTGGATTACCAACACCAGCCGCATCAACTGTTTTACCAGCAGATTCTATTTTGGAAGGTATTGGTAAACTTCAATCACAAATAAATGGTATTGCAAATGGTTTACAATTTCAAGGATCTTGGGATGCAGATCAAAATTCACCAAATTTGCCTTCTGGTGGTGGTGAAGCAGATTCTGGAACAACCACAGCTACTTTAGCAAATAAACTTGTTGACACAACAGCAGGACAAAACTTTTTATCAACTGTTACTGTTGGTGATAAAGTAATAAATCAAGTTGACAGACAAACAGCTTTAGTAACTAATGTAGATAGTAATACTGTGCTTTCAATAGATGCTGATATAATGCTTAGTGGTGAAGCATACACAATAGACAATAGTCCATTTATAACACAAGGTCATTACTATGTTGTAAATGTTGGTGGTAATACTTCTTTAAATGGAATTAACACTTGGTCTGTTGGTGATTGGGTAATTGCAGGTGCTACAAATGTTTGGGAAAAATTAGACCATACAGATGTTGAAGGTGTTGGAACACCAGGAAATATTGCTAAATGGTCTGCAACTGGTACAATAGCAGATTCTATTATAGCAGAAAGTGGTGCAGCCATTACAGTTACTGGAAGTTTAAGCACGACAACAAATTTAAATTCTGGAAGTAATTTTGCAGTTAATACTAATAAATTTACTGCTAACGCTACGACAGGTAATGTTGCTTTTCCTGGCGACTTAGCAATAAATACTAATAAGTTTACAGTAAATGCTACAAGTGGAAATACTTTAGCAGCAGGAACAATTACATCCCCTACTTTTTTAGGCGATTTAAATGGTACAATAAACACACTAACTACTGCTGTAACACAATCAGCAAATAACAATTCTACTAAGGTAGCAACGACTGCTTATGTAGATACCTCAGCAGGTTTATATTTACCGCTTGCAGGGGGAACACTTACAGGAAATTTAATAGGAACAACCGCAACTTTTGTAGGTACTGTTACTGGAAAATTATCTAATATAGCAGGGTTACAAAATATGTTTAATATTCAAAATGCTACAAATACAAGCACACTTGCAAGTTTTGGACTTAATTTATCTAATGACCAACTAATATTAGGTAGTGATTTTGCAGCTTCCTTTTTATTAAAAACAGGTGGAACTACAGCCATTACAATAGATACATCACAAAACTCAACTTTTGCAGGAAATGTAACAATTAGTAAATCAAATACTGCTGAATTACAATTAATTGACACCACCAATAATGTAAGTTTATTATTTGGAGCAGATGATAATAATACTTTTTTAAGAAATTCATCAGGACTTATGCTGTTTCAAACAAATGCAGGAACTACTGCTTTAACTTTGTCAGGGGCAAACTCAACTTTTGCAGGAGATGTTTCAATGGCTAAATTAACTGCAACTAAATCAGGAACAGCAGCAGTTTTTAATTCTGGAACAACAAATGTAGTAGCTACTTTTACAAGTACAGATGGTACAGGTGTTATACAATTAGCTGATAGTGGTGGAAATGTTGAAATAGGAGCAGCAGGAAATGATTTTGTAGTACAACCTGCAGGTGGTGTTACTCAATTAACAGTAGGAAGTTCATCCTCAACTTTTGCAGGAAATGTAAATACAGGTAGGTTATTTGTTGAGCAATCAGGTGCAGATATAATTGATATGACACGAACTGGAGTTGGAACTTATAGGTTTGCAATTTCTGGTAGTGATGCCTTTAGTTTGTTTGATGTTGGAGCAAATGCAGATAGATTAATTATAGACAGTTCTGGAAATGTTAACATTTTAAATGCAACTTCTACTGATAGTAAAAGTATAGGGATAACAAATGCAGCAGGTACAACAGGTTGGACTTTTGGAAATGGAGTACTTTCTAACACACATCAATTTGTGATTTATGACAATACAGCAGGTTCTTCAAGAATGCTTATAGACAGTTCAGGAAATGTAGGAATAGGAGTAACGCCATCTGGTTACGACACTAATGCAGATAATCTTGTTGTTGGAAGTACAGGTGTAAATGATAAAAATGGAATAACAATAGTAGGTGGAGATACTGATGGCAGGAGTGCAA
>Ga0209535_1000382_pt1 | contig 31220 bp, 52 predicted proteins | sample LinPmetageLP28_FD_184041 | JGI IMG/M metagenome (GOLD analysis project Ga0209535, IMG submission 184041) | Marine viral communities from the Pacific Ocean - LP-28 (SPAdes) (version 2) | ecosystem: Environmental > Aquatic > Marine > Oceanic | place: Pacific Ocean | collected 2009-08-22
AAGCTAGGATTGTAAAGTTTACTGCACAATTACCCTCATCAATAGTTTTAAATTATGAATTAAATGATGTGTTTATTGTAAACGGACAAGAGTATTATATAAATAGCATAAGAACTAATTTACTAACCAACAAAAGCACACTTGAGCTTATTACAAAGCAAAGTGCTTACACACCAAGCGTATTAACATAATGATAGTATTAAAATTATTAAACATAGATGAGTTTTATGGATTAAGTAAAACTATAGATATAGCTAAAGGAAAGAATAAATTACCTCAATCATTAAAAGAAGGTTTTGAACAAATAAAAAGAAAAACAAAATGGCAATAAAAAAAGTATTTGTTGTAAGCGCAGAAACTAAAAAAGCGCAAAAAGAATTAGAAAATTTAACTGAACAATTAGAAATTCAGGATAAAGTTATTAATGATTTAAATAATGATTTATCTAGGCAACAAAAAATGCTAGAAAACACTTCTAAAGCAAACTTGTCTGCTAGAAAAAAAATTAATGATGAAATTAAAAAAACTAAAACAGAATTAGCTGGAGAAAAAAGAGCAAGAGTTGATTTAAACAATCAAAGAAAGAAAGCTAATAAAGATGTTAAGGAAACAATAAAAAATCAAAAAGATTTAACTGGCGTTTTAGGTTTTGTAGATAAAGCAACTGGCGGAGCATTGTCAGGAATGCAAAATTTTGTTAGCAGTATAACAAGCGCAACCAGAGGAATGAAGTTATTAAGAGTAGCTTTTATTGCAACAGGTATTGGCGCATTTGTTGTGGCTGTTACTTCTTTAGCTGCTGCATTTACTCAAAGCGAAGAAGGGCAAGAAAAATTACAAAGAGGTTTAGCTGTATTAGGAGCGATTACTAAACAAATAATGGATTCATTTGCTGATCTAGGAGAAGCTATAATTGATGCTGTATCTAATCCAATGGAATCTGTTAAAAGTCTTGGTAAAGGCTTATTAAAGTTTGTTACAAACCCTTTTAAGACTATTAAAGATGCAGTAATAGGAGCTAAAGATTCAGTTAAAGATTTTGTTGATGAAACTGTAAAAGAAGTTCAAGCAATTGATCAGGTTACAAAAGCAAGACAAAAAGCTCATCATATTGAAAGAGATTTATTAACTGAAAGAGCTGAAGCAAACAGAGAAATAAATAATATAAGATTAGAAGCAGAAAAAAGAGATCAATATAATGCAACTGAAAGAGTAGCTTTGTTAAAAAAGGCTCAAGCTATTGAAGAAGAAATTACTCAAAAAGAAATTAATGCTAAAAAGCTTTTAATCCAAGCTCAAGAGCTAGAAATGGCTCAAGGTAAAAATACTATTGAGGATAAGGATAAATTAGCCAAATTGCAAGCTGAATTAATAAATCTTGATACTAAAAAATTAAGAAGCCAAAGATTATTACAAACGCAAATAACAACTGCTACTAATGAAGAAAAAGCTGAAAAGCAAAGAAAGTTAGATGAAGAAAATGCAGAGATAGAATTAGCAAATCAAAAAGAGCAAAAGCGGTTAGATGATATACAAGCTATAAGAAATGCTCATGAACAAAAGGTAAAAGAAGAAGAAGCTGTTAAAGAAGAAGAAAAAGCAATATTAGAAAAAGAAAAAGAATTATTAGCGCTTGAAGAACTTAATGCAACAGAAGAACAAAAGGCAGCAGTAATAGCTTATTGGGATGGCAAGATACAAGAAGGAAAAGATAAAGACAGAGCCGAACAAAAAAAGAAAGATGATAAAGATGCCAAACAAAAAAAGGATTTAGAAAAAGCAGTTGCAAACGCAAAATTAAATGTAGCTAAAAACACAATGTCTTTAATTGGAGAAATAGCTGGAGAAGGAAGTAAAGTCGGAAAAGCAATGGCTATTGGTCAAGCTACTATAAGTGGTTATCAAGGTGTGCAAAATGCATATTCAACAGCTCAAGAAAGCCCAATAACTGCTGTATTTCCAGCCTACCCAATAATTCAAGCTGGTTTAGCTGGAGCATTTGCTGCTGTTAATATTTCAAAAATATCTAAAACTAAACCATCAGGATCAAGCGGCACAAGTGGTTTGCAATCTACAGCAGTATCAAGCGCAGCAGCTCCAAATGTTAGTTCAATAACAGCGCAAACCCCATCGTTTGATATATTAGGAACAAGCGGAGTAAATCAAATAGCTTCTGCATTAGGACAACAAGCTCCAGTACAAGCATTTGTTGTAAGTCAAGATGTAACATCTGCTCAAAGCTTACAAAACAATATAATACAAGGGGCATCATTAGGATAATATAACATAAATCAAAAAAAAAGGTTTTTAAATAAAATAGAAATGGAAATAATAGAATTAGTAATTGATGAAGAACAAGAGCTATCTGGTATAGATGCTATTAGCGTAGTAGAAAACCCAGCAATAGAAGTTGATTTTATAGCATTAAAGAATCAGGATCAAATAAGGCTTGCAGAAGTATCTAAAGAAAAAAAGATATTAATGGGAGCAGCTTTAATTCCTGACAAACCTATATATAGAAATTCTAATGGTCATGAATTTTATATTTATTTTTCAAAAGATACTGTTGCTAAAGCATCGCAGATGTTTTTAAAAAAAGGGAATCAAAGTAGAGCAACTCTAGAACATACTGAAGAAAAACTTTCAGGCATGACAGTTGTTGAATCTTGGCTAATAGAAGATGAAGTTCATGATAAATCTAGAAAGTATGGATTAAACATGCCAGTTGGAACTTGGATGGTATCAATGAAAGTAGATAATGAGGAAATCTGGAATGATTATGTTAAAGAAAACAAAGTAAAAGGCTTTTCTATTGAGGGGTATTTTGCAGACAAACTTAACAGACCTCAAGATAAACAAAAAGATCAATTAAAAAATCAAAAAGTCAATGATGAATTTATGATCATAGATGACAGATTAGCTTATTCAACTGAAGATAAAGCAAAAGAAATTGCTAAAAATATAGGATGCGAAGGATTTCATGAACATGAGATAGATGATCAGACTTGGTATATGCCATGCGAACAACATTCATTAGAAGCTGGAAAAAATACCAAAAGCCCATGTTGGGATGGATATGAGCAAAAAGGATGGAAGAAAGGTAAAGATGGGAAAAAAGTTCCTAAATGCGAAAAGAAAAAGTATTCAGAAGAAGAACTCTTAAAACAAATAATAGATGTCATACAAGAACAGGAATAATATACCAACATCAAGTAGAACAAGCCCAACAGGTGGAAAAAGAGGTTGTTTATGTAAAGACAATACTTATAATTCTAAATGTTGCAATGGAGATCTACAAAATCAAGGGATAGGCAATACAACAGGACAAAATAGTTGAATTTACAACAGTTTAAATAAAAAAAGGTTTTAATAATATAAATTAATTTAATATGAAAGCAGAGAGTACTCTAAACAAAGTAAAAGTTCTTTTAGGAATGGAAATAAAACTAGAAGAAATGAAACTTGAAAACGGAACACGTTTTGAAGCTGATAAATTTGAAAAAGGAAGTGAAGTTTTTATCGTATCTGATGATGATCAAAGAATTCCAGTGCCAGTTGGAGAATATTTAACTGATGAAGGAAAATATCTTTATGTAGTAGAAGAAGGAATTATTGATGAAGTAAAAGAAGAAAAAGAAGAAGAAGAAATGGAAGTTGAAGATAAAGAAATTGATGAAGTAGAAGCAAAAGATGATGGTAAAGAAGCAGATGTTGAAGATTGGGCTGGTATGGAAAAACGTATCAAAAACCTAGAAGATGCAATTTCTGATTTGAAGTCTAAAATGGGAGAAGATAAAGAATACATGGAAGAAGATTCAAAAGAAGATTCTAAAGAAGAATTATCTGCTGAAGTTAAAGAAGTTGAATTATCTGAAGAAGTTAAACCTTTCAAACATAATCCTGAAGCAAAAAATAAAGTAGAAATGAATCTTTATGCTCAAAACAAACCAATGAGCACTCAAGACAGAGTATTTAAAAAATTATTCAATAACAATTAAAATAAATAAAAACCAAAAATTATGTCAAATAAAATTGATCTAGCAACAACAGTAAATATCACTAGCACATACGCGGGAGAATTTGCTGGCAAGTACATCTCGGCTGCACTTTTAAGTGCAAGTACAATCGAAGATGGTGGTGTTGAAGTAATGCCAAACGTAAAATTTAAATCAGTAATTCAAAGAATTGAAACTGGAAGTTTAATCGCAGATGGAACTTGTGATTTTGCTGCTTCTTCAAATGTGAATTTAACTGAAGTAGTTATTCAACCAGAAGAATTCCAAGTAAACTTACAATTATGTAAGTCTGATTTTATCAACACATGGGAATCTATACAGATGGGCTACTCTGCCTTTAATCCAAATGGATTACCTACATCATTCGCTGATTATTTAGTAGGACATGTAGCATCTAAAGTTGCTGCTGCAAACGAAACTAATATCTGGACTGGAAATTTAGGTGGAGCGCAAGCTGGAGAATACAATGGATTGGAAACTCTTGCTGCTGCTGATGGAACGGTATTAGATGTATCTTTGCCAATTGCTTTAACTGCTGCTAACATCATTGATGAAATGCAAAGAGTTGTGGATTTAATTCCAAATTCACTTTTCGGAAAAGAAGATTTAAAATTATACGTATCTAATAAAGCTGCAAAACTTTACATCAGAGCTTTAGGTGGATTTACTGCTACTATTGGAGCTGCTGGTTCTGATAGCAAAGGAACACAATGGTATAACAACGGAAGTTTATCTTTCGGAGGTATTCCAATCTTTGTAGCTAGAGGAATGTCAGATAATACAATGATGGCTGCTCAATCTAGTAACCTTTTCTTTGCGACTGGTCTTTTAAACGACTATAACGAAGTAAGAGTAATTGACATGACTCCACTAGATGGAAGTCAAAATGTGAGACTTGTCATGAGGTTTACGGCTGCCGCAGCCATAGGAGTAGGAGCTGATGTAGTTTACTACGCAGGATAATTAAAACTTAATAAGGGGAGCGTAAAAGCTCCCTTTATATTATTAACTTATAAATATATAAACTTATGGCATGTGACGTTAATTTAGGGCGTTTAGAACCATGTAAAGATTCAGTAGGTGGTATTATAGCTATTTACATAAATGGAGCATATTCAAGTGGATTATTAGATTCAGCAACTTTTGATGCAACTAATGAGATTACAGCTTTTGCTTCTGCATTAACTTTTTACAAATTCGATCTTAAAGGAGCGAATGGTTTTGAGCAAACTAACGAAAATTCTAGAGAAAACGGAACGAGTTTCTTTACACAAACAGGAACAGTTGTTCTTAAAAAACAAGATAAAACTACTACTGCACAAATGAAATTGCTTTCTTATGGAAGACCGCAAATCATTTTTCAAGATTACAACGGAAATTATTTTTTAGCAGGGATTGAAAATGGTTGCGAAGTACAGGTAAATACTGCTACTGGGCAAGCAATGGGCGATCTTAATGGGTATAATTTAACTATTACTGGAACAGAGAAATCGCCAGCTAATTTTATTGATCCAACTATCATAGGAGATACTACTAATACAGTTGTAGTTGTAGGAACTTAATTAGTTTTTTTACATTGAAGAATTAAGGAGAGCAATTTTTGTTCTCCTTTTTTTTTGATTATAAAACAAAAAAGCAATAAATCGGTTTTTAAATAAAGAAAAGTATAATGATAATTTTAAAGACTGATGCTACTGCTCAAACATTTAAGTTTATTCCTAGAGAATATGCAGCAACTAGCCTTATTTTGACAGATGAAGATCAAAATACTTCGGTTACTTATAATCCTACTTTTACTAAAACAAAATATTATTTACAAACATCTGTTACGTTTAGTCCAATTTTAAAAGAAGGAACTTTTTATACATTAGAGGTTTTGAATGGATCTAGTATTATATATAGAGATATAATCTTCTGTACTGATCAAGCATTAAGCACATATTCAATTAATGATGGTCAATTTACAGAACACGAAACAACAAATGAATACATATTATTATGATAGATAAAAATATATTTATAGCTAATTTAAGCGCATATACTTCTCCAGTTATAACAGAAGTTAAACACAAGGATTGGGTGCAATATGGCATAGATAATGACTATTTTAATTACTTAATAGATCTCTATATAAACTCTACTTCTAATAATGCTATTATAAATGGCGTTACAAATATGATTTATGGTAGAGGAATAGCAGCTTTAGATGCATCTAGGCGACCTGAACAATATGCTCAAATGATTACTTTGTTTAAAAAGAAAGATTTGAGAAGATTTGCTAAAGATTTCAAGATATTGGGAATGGCTTGTTTCCAAGTTGTTTATGAAAAAGGAAAAGTAAGTCAGGTGCATCATTTTCCAATGGAAACATTAAGAGCAGAAAAATGCAATGATGAAGGAGAAATAGAAGCTTGGTATTATTCAAATGATTGGGCTAATATAAAACCAACAGAAAAGCCTGAAAGAATACCAGCATTTGGTCATGGAAATAAAAAAGGCGTAGAACTTTATGTTCTTTCTCCTTATACTCCAGGGCATTACTATTACAACTGCCCTGATTATGCTGGAGCATTACCTTATGCTAAACTAGAAAACGAAATTGGAGATTATTTAATTAATGACTGTATAAATGGTTTTAGCGGAACGAAAGTAGTAAACTTTAACAACGGAGTTCCAGATCCTGAAAAGATGATGCAAGTTAAATCTGATGTTCTAAACAAACTAACTGGAGCTAGAGGAGAAAAAGTAATTGTAGCATTTAATCAAAACCAAGAATCAAAAACAACTGTTGATGATATTCCTTTAAATGATGCTCCTAGCCATTATGAGTACCTTTCTAACGAGTGTTTTAGAAAATTGATAGTTGGGCATAGGGTAACCTCTCCAATGCTGTTAGGCGTAAGGGATGGCAATGATGGTTTAGGAAATAATGCAGATGAAATAGAAACTGCAACTTTATTATTTGATAATGTAGTAATAAAATGTTATCAAGATGAAATAATTGATTGCATGGATGAAATACTAGCGATTAATGATATTTCTTTAGAATTATATTTTAAAACTTTAAAACCTTTATCATTTAATGATTTAGATCAATTAGAAGGAGTTGATGAAGATGTAGTTGAAGAAGAAACAGGAGTTGAATTAGCTAAACAACCAGAGCTTACGCAAGAACAAGGAGAGATTTTATTAGAACATCTCAAAGGCGAAGTAATGAGCGAAGAATGGGAAGAAGTTGATTCTAGAGAATATTGCGAAGAAAATGTATCTAATGAAGAATGGGCTTCTGCTTCAATAGTAGAAAAGAAATCAATGTTCACTAAACTTAAAGATGAAATATTTGCTGATCCTAATGGGTTTTCTTATTTAGATTCTAAAAATTATAAAATTAGATATAAGTATTTTAAGAAATCTCAAAAACCTAACATAATAGGAAACAAGTCTAGAACTTTCTGCGATAACATGATGAAGCTATCAGATAAAAACATAGTATATAGATTAGAAGATATTGATAGAGCTAGTAGAGATGGAGTAAACAAACAATTAGGGCATGATGGCAAGCCTTACGATCTTTTTAAATTTAAGGGCGGAGTTTACTGTCGCCATGCTTGGAAACAAGTCTTATATCGTTTGAGAACAAATACAGAGCCTAGCAAAGAGTTAAAAGATTATATAAAAACAGGAACAATACCTAAAACATATCAGAAGAACCCTTGGGGAACTAGAGAGAGCCAAATAGCTCCGATAGATATGCCAAATGAAGGACATTATCCAGGCGTAAAATAAGAAAAGAATGGCAACAGCATTATTTGTAACAACTAAAGATCTTAAAAGATACTCTGTTCTTTCAGGAAATATTGACCCTGACAAATTTGTTTACATGATAGAAATATCAATGGACACAGAGGTGCAGATCTATTTAGGAACTAAACTTTACGAAAAACTACAAGCGTTAATAATATCAGGAATTAATGATCCAGCAAATGCAGCTTATAAAACGCTTTTAGAAACCTATGTTAAGCCAATGACTATTTATTGGGCTTTAGTTTATTACATGCCTTTTGCTGCTTATACAGTAGCTAATGGAGGAGTATATAAACACGTAAGCGAATCTAGTGAAAGCGTAAGCAAAGAAGAAGTTGATTATTTGACAAATAAATATAGAGATATAGCTCAATTTTATACTAATAATTTTACAAATTTTATGGTATATAATCAAGACACATATCCAGAGTATAATGCAAACACAGAGGATGATTTTTATCCTGATCAAAGTGGAGCTGATTTTGGCGGTTGGGCTTTATGATATATAAAATTAAAGAAAAATATATTGTTAAATTAAAGCAATATTTAGAAAAAAAGAAATATGTGGACACAAACGAACACACTAAACATAGAAATAAATTATAACTATAAAACAAAGAAGTAATGAATACTGGAACTTGGGGATTATACTACAATTATACTTGGTGGGGAAACGCTATACAAACAGCTCCTTCAGTTATTGGTAAACCAGACTTTTTTGGAAGTCAATTTGCTATGAATGAAAGACAAGAAGTAGAAGCAGTAAAATGCATAGCTGACTGGATTCACGAAACACAAATATTAGACGTATAAAAAATTAAACAATGGCAAAACCAAAATTAGCATTAATACCAGCAGCACAAGGAGACAAGTTTTATTCTGTACTCCCATCAGATGGAGTAGGAGACTTTGACTTTACTCGTAATAGTTCTGCTACTAGAATAGCACCAACTGGATTTATACAAGAAGTAGGAGCATTTGGAAGTGATTTAGCAAATGGATATAATTTTACAAATGGATGGAGTACTTTTGGAGGTGGAACATCTATAACTAATAGCACAACTTTTGTTTCAGAATCTGGGCAAGGAATTTACGCTGGTCTTGGTTTGGTTATTAATAAACTATATAGAGTAAAAATAGCTGGAACACAACCATCTGGAGGTTATTTAACTATTAAGGCTGGAACAACTGGAACATCTTTAGGGAATATTACAGAACAAAGTTTTGACAAAGTGTTATATTTTACTCCTTCGGTAGTTACTGGAACTGGCAATAGTTTTTATATTAGATTAGCAACGCATCCAGCAAGTACATCTATAACAATTACAAAATTGCAAATAGAAGAAGTAGTAGGAAACAAATCAAGACTAGACTACGACTTATTAAATGGTAAAGTAGTTAATTGTCCTCATTACCTTTTAGAACCAGCTTCTACTAATTTTATTACTTATTCAAACAATATAAGCCAATGGACAAATAGTGGTAACACTGTTTCTCCTAATGTTATTACAAGTCCAGATGGAGGTTTAAATGGTGGTAAAGTTATTGTTAATAATGGCACAACTGCAGCAAATATAAGACCAATGGCTAGTGTTGCTGCAACAAATGGATTAGACTATGTTTTTTCTGTTTTTGTTAAAGCTGGGGAGTTTGATAAAATAAATTTAGATTTTTCAAACGCTGTTTTTGGCTCTGCTGGAGCAACATTTAATTTAACAAGTGGAATTTTAACAGATTTTGATGCTGTAAATGTAAGTCAAGGTATAGAGGATTATGGCAACGGATGGTATAGATGTTATCTAGTTGCTGCTGCAATTGCAAGTGGAAGTGGTGCGTTAATATTAAGGCTTGATGCTAATGGAGCTGGCGATGGGGTAAAAGGTTTATATGTTTACGGAGCTCAATATGAGCAAAAATCATTTTTAACAAGCTACATTCCTACTAATGGAACAACTATCACAAGAGCAGCAGAATCTGCTACTGACTCTGGAAATGCAGCTACGTTTAACGATTCAGAAGGTGTGTTTATGGCAGAGATAGCTGCTTTGGCTAATGATGGGACTTTTAGAGCGATAAGTTTATCAAGTGGGAGTACAACTAATAGAGTATTAATTTACTTAAATAACACTACCAATGTAATAAGACCAAATGTAGTTAGTAATGGAGTTGTACAGATGAATGCATATGTAAATGTTCCAGATATTACTAATTTTAATAAGGTTTTAATTAGATATTCTTTAAATAATATTGCTTTTTGGGTAAACGGATATAAATTATCTGAAGTTTTATCAACTACTTCAATGCCAATTGGATTAAATGAATTATCCTTTGACAATGTTGGTGGTGGTAGTGAGAAATTCTTTGGTAAAACTAGAGAAGTACAATACTTTGATTCAGCATTAACAGACGCACAATTAGAAACACTAACAAGTTGGACATCATTACAAGAAATGATTACATCTCAATTATATACAAATTACTAATGGCACAAACACTAAAATTTGGAAATAAAGTATGGGCAGCTAAAGAAGATTCTGTCTTGGCATACAACGACATCAATAACAACTATAAGCCTTTGCCTTTCGACTTTGCAAGAGCAAGTATAGGAACAAGAGTAAACAAAGATGGTCTAATAGAAACAATGGGGCAAGATATAGCAAGAATAGACTATACAGATAGTGCTGATGGTGTTCTTTTGTTAGAGCCTAGTTCTACTAACCTTATTACTTATAGTGAGGATTTTACAGATAATAGTTGGGATTTATTAGATGCTACAATTGAAAACAATTCTAGTTTAGCCACACCAGAAGGAATTAATGGAGTTCAAGAATTAAGAGAGAACAGCGACAATGATGACCATCTTATAAAATCATCTGGAACTTTTTCATTAAGCGATTGTTCTTTTAGTTTATTTGCAAAGTACAAAGGAAATAATAGAAATATAAAACTTTCTCTCGGCACTGGTAAATATGCTAGTTTTAATTTACAAGAAGGATACGTTTTTGATGTGCAATCTTCTACAATAGCTAAAATAATAAAATATTCAAATGGATGGTATAGATGTGAAATTAGTGGTAATATATCTGCTTCTAAACTTAATATAATTTTGTTAAATGATACAACTGAAGTTTATCAAGGAGATGGAGCTAGTGGTGTATATATTTGGGGTTCTCAATTAGAAGCCTTATCCTACCCTACATCTTACATACCAACATCTGGCTCAACAGTAACAAGAGCAGCAGAGACTTGTAATAACTCTGGTAATAGTGAAGTGTTTAATGATAGTGAGGGAGTATTGTTTGCTGATGTAAAAATATCAGACAAAAGCACAACAAATTCATATCCTATTTCTATTTTTGGAAATGGAGATGCAATACAAATTTATTATAGGTCAGCAACTCAATCTATATCTTTTTTATCGGTTGTTGGTGGGATACAATATTTGTTTCATTCTGCAATAAATCCTTTAGGGAATCATAAACTTTCTTTAGTTTATAAACAAGGTCAATATTCTGCTTTTATAGATGGTTTTCTTATGAATAGGCAAAATAGTGGAAATGTTCCATCTGATGGAACTTTAACTGCATTAAGTTTAGCAGATACTGGTTCAAGTAATTTTCGAGGAACAGTAAAAGAAGTTGGCTACTACAATACAATACTAACAGACCTTGAACTAGAAACATTAACATCATACAGAAACTGGGTGTCTATGGTAAACGAATTAAATTTAAACATAATATACAATGGCTAATACATTAAAATTTGGTAATGGACAATGGGCAACTGGTAACGGAACAGCTCTTGCGTATAATGACGAGAACGCTAACTTTAAACCTCTACCATTTGACTTTACAAGAGCATCAAGTGGAACAACAGTTAATCAATCTGGTTTAATAGAAACAGTAGGTAGTGGAATACCAAGAATAGACTTTCAAGGAAATACTAAAGGTGCTTTATTGTTAGAGCCTAGTAGGAGTAATTCAATAAATTATAGTGAAGATTTTAATCAATCTGTTTGGAATAAAACTGGATTAACAGTCTCTTCAAATCAAATAATTTCTCCAGATGGTAGTTTAAATGCTGATGAAATAAATATAACTGGCGTAAATGCTCACTATCTTTTTGATGTTATTTCAGTAAACGCTTCAACTAATTATGTTTTAACTTTTTATGCGAAAAAAGGTACTGCAACAGATGTTTCTTATAGCATATATGATAGTAGTAATGGCGCTGACATTATTGCTTCTACTTCATATTATAGTCAAATATCAAATACAAATTGGACTAGGATAACTGTTGAATTTACAACACCTTCTGGATGTACTTCAGTAAGACCTTATCCATTAAGAGATGGTTCAAGTGCTGGAACTGTTTACATTTGGGGCGCACAACTAGAACAAGGCAGCTACCCTACATCGTATATTCGTACCTCTGGTAGTGCTGTAACGAGGGTGGCTGATGCTTGTGATAATGGAGGTAATGACCAAGTAATAAATTCTTCTGAAGGAGTTTTATTTTTAGATTTTGAAATTACAGAAAATTCAACTGAAGTAAAACAAACTGCATTATGCAATGGTACAACAAGCGAAGCTGTAAAAATATTACAATTAAGTGGTAGTACAAGTTTTAGATTCGAAACTGTTATGTCATCTGGCACAAACTTTCAAAAGAATTTAACACTAAACCCATATCAAAGAAATAAATGTGCTTTACAATACAAAGCAAACGACTATAAAGTTTTTGTAAATGGAGTAAAACAAACAGTAACACAAAGAAGTACAGTACCAGTAAATTTAGACAGATTTAACTTTAACAGAGGCGTTTCTTCTGCTGATAATTTTTTTGGTAATATAAGAGACGTAAGAGTTTACAACACAGCATTAACAGATGCAGAATTAATAGCATTAACAACATAAGTAACAATTACACCTATAATAATAACAAAAGTAAATAAATATGAAAATTTCAAAATATGAATTTGATGATGAAGCAAGTGCTTTATCTAAAATAGCAGCTTTACCTCATTCAACTGATGAAGATGGTAATTCACATCCTTCACATAAACACACTATTGTTAAGCTAGGCTTTATAGTACTAGAACAAGGAGAGTATGATGAAGAAGGAGAAGAAACTAAAGCTCCAGTATTATCAGACAAATATTCTGTTGATGTACTATGGAACGAAGCAGAAATAACTACAGTAGATGTAGAAGCTGTTTTAGATGAAGATGGTATGGTAGCAACACCAGCAGTAACTTCAGTAGACCACCCTTACGGATGGAAGTCTAAAGCAATAGATTTAGAAGATGAAGGAGTACACGGATTTTTCGGTGTTTCATATCAAGGAAATAAAATGTAATGCCAATACCAAAGCCTAAACCAGCAGAAAAGCAAAGCGATTTTATGATCAGATGCGTGCCTATGCTTATGCCTTATCATGAGAAAAATCAAGCTATTGCAATTTGCTATGATAAATTTAAAGACAAATGACACAGATTGGAGAAGATACAAAAGTAACTTTAGACTTAAAGACAATTTCAATGATAGTAGGTTTTGCTGTATCATTATCAAGTATGTACTTTGTTTTGCAAGCAGACATCGCTAAAGCTATGACTCTTCCAGAGCCAGAGGTAACCTCAACAGAGTTTCAGTATAAAGATCAAATCATACGAGAAGCTATTATGACAACGCAAGAAGATGTGCAAGAAATGAAAGAAACCTTGAAACTATTAGAAATGCGATTATATGAAATATCTAAAAACTAAATTATGTGTAGCGATTGCCCTATTTGTATTTTCTGCAACTCATAGTCAATCTTATAAAGATGACATTAGCGTTGTATTATATACAGCCGAGTTTATAAAGAATGATAATTTCTCTTTAAAGCCTTTTAAAGAACATAATACCTATATTTTTTATTTAAGCAAAGACAAAAAGATACACGCCAACGATAAGATAATGTACTTACCTACTCTTTGTTTATTTAACAATGGAGAGCTTATCGAAAAAATAGAATCTGGTATAGCTATGAAGCTTCCAGAAAGCACTACAGAAAGAATTCAAGAACATATAGAAGAATTATTACAAGACAAATTTTAAGCCTATGAAATATCTATTAATATTATTATTTACATTAAACGCTCAAGCAGACATCTTTAAGGATGTTTTTAAGTATTCAACTATTTATGGAGCATATACACAAAGCAATTCTATTCAAGGAAATAAGACGTTTTACGTAAGTCAAGAATCAGAGTTATTTGAAACAACACAAAGAAACCCAGCAGACGAGATAAAAACATTTGGGTTTAGAAAACTAGCGCACTTTGGTTATGAAGATAAAGACAGATTCTATGATGGAGAAGAACAAAACAATTCTTTAAATTCTAACATAGGAAACGTAAAAGGATTAGAATACTTATTTGAATACCAAGAAGGAAGACAACAAGGCAGAGAGTTTAATAATCAACAATTCTTTGTAAGGTATTTAGCTAAATGGTGGCTTGTAAAAGCAGAATCACAAAGAAACGAACTTGTAGATATAAATTATAAATCTGCTGATGTGCGTTTTAGAATACCTATTAGTAAAAAACTATCTATATCTATTGGCGCAATGTATAGAACGTATGACAAAGCTTATGGACATAATCCAATACAAAAATATTTAGAGGAGAATGCTTGGTGGAATCTATCTTACAATTATTTTAACCATACAGACCAATTATATAGTTGGGAAAACTTATCTACTGGAGAAAGTGGTTATGATTATTTTTGGTATGATGCACAAGGAGAATTATTAAGCAATTCTGATTTAGATTATAGAAATAATATTTATAGTCAATTAGTAAATACATACAATAAAGAACAATTAGCTTTAATTGGAGATTTTGCAGATTTATCTTCTGTAATCGGTTTAGATTTCTATCACTACAGAAAGAACTTTTGGGTACACGCTTACGGAAATATATTACCTCATCACAAACTACAAAAAGGAGATGAAAGATATTCATACGGAAACTTTATAGGAGATGACAATTGGTTAGATTATTCTTTTGGTGGTGTGTTTGGTGTTAGGTTAAATAAAAAGCTAGGATTATTTGCAGAGGTAACTAATCAACGCTATTGGGATAGAGAACTAAAAACAATTAAAGCTGGTATTAATTTTAAAATCTAATAAATGACAAAGAATTTTAGCAAAGAGGAATTTGATTGTAATGATGGTAGCGAGATGCCTATAAATGTTTATCATAATATGGTAAAGGTTGCTAATCAACTACAAATTTTAAGAGATGAACTAAAAAAGCCAATACATATTAATTCTGCATATAGATCAGAAGAATATAACCAAAGCATTGGAGGTGTAAAAAGCTCGCAGCATATAATGGGCAGAGCAAGTGATATTGCTATAAAAGGAATGATGCCTTTAGAAATCTATAATACAATAGAAAGACTAATTGAAAACGGAGACATGTTACAGGGCGGATTAGGTTTATATGATTCTTTTGTTCACTATGATATAAGAGGAACAAGAGCCAGATGGGATTACCAGAAAAAATTATAATATGATATTTGGATTTAGTTTTATTATTGAAAGAGGTTTAATGTTAGGCTGGGAATATTATCCAGCATTAGATCATGAAGACAATGAAGAACTAAACATTTATTTAATATTTATTTGTTTACATTTAAAATGGAATTATGAAGAAGAAATTTAAAGACACAAAAGTAGGATCTTTCTTAAAAAGCAAAGGATCATTTTTATTAAACACTTTAGGAGATTCAGTTCCTAACAAAGGATTTATGGGTATTGTAAAGAACTTATTAATAAAAGATGATGAAATGCCATTAGAAGATAAAGAAACAGCTTTAAAACTGCTAGAAATGGATTCTATTGAAATGCAAGAGGTTTCTAAAAGATGGAGCAGCGATATGAAATCAGATTCTTGGCTTTCTAAAAACACTAGACCATTAACTTTAATTTATTTAACAGTAATAACTTCTTTATATATATTGTTAGATGCTTTAGATATAGCTTTTGATATTGATGAAGCTTGGGTTGAATTATTAAAAACTTTATTAGTTACAATTTACGTTGCTTATTTCGGAAGCAGAGGTTTTGAAAAGATAGGTTCTATTAAGAAATAGGGGGGAATGTCTTTATTATAAATGTCTTAATTAATTATATAATTTTTTATATATATTTATAAAATATTTAAATTTATTATTTTTTTTTGGTCTAAAAAAACTTTTTTTTAATTTTTTTGTATATATTAGCATTATGAACATTGATGTTAAAATAAAAAGATTAGAGGATCAATCTGAATATTATCAATTAAAATTAAATACTTATAAAGAATCTATTGAAGGAAAATTTTCTAAAGAAGATTTAAGATATTTAATTCAGCAAATAGATAATGAGATAATATAATGGCTAAAAGACCATCAAGAAAAACAATAATTAAAAAACTTGATAAAGTATTCAGCCAATTTATTAGAAGAAGATTTGCAATAAATGAGATAGCAAAGTGTGTAACATGTGGTAAACAGGCGCATTGGAAAGAATTGCAAGCTGGTCATTTCATGAGTAGAAAACATTATTCAACTAGATGGGATGAAACTAATGTTCAAGTGCAATGCAGTGGATGTAACGTATTTAGATACGGAGAGCAATTTAAGTTTGGAATGTATTTAGAACAAGCATACGGAAATGGAGTAGCGGAGCAGATGCATAATAAAAGTAGAGAAATAACAAAGTTTAGCGATATACAATTATTAGAAAAAATAGAATATTATAGTGAATTATTAACTAACTTACAATGATTTTTGTTTTGTTTTCTTGGGGAAGGCGAGGGTAAAGAAATTTATTCTCGCTTTTTTTTTGTCTAAATTTTTTTATATTAACAATTTTGTTTATATTTATGTCAAAGAAAACAATTATGATATATATTTTAAAGAATAATCAAAACGAAACTTTATTCGACACTCGATCTGCTGCAATAGCAGAATTCTATGCAAAAACTAATTATTTAAAAATCTATTACAGAACTGCTAGCAATAGAGAAGTAATATTAAATGACTACAGCAATGGCGAATAATTACACAAACGACTATTTGTTTCAAAGCAATGAAGCGTTAAAAAAAGAAAATGATTCTCTTTTAAAAACTTTAATAGAAGTTATTGAATATATGGATAGAGATCATGTAAACTATAAAGAATTATTAAAATCTGAATTAAGCAAAAGGTATGATATTAGATTCAATTAATTATGAAAATAATTTTCAGATCCTAGCGCAGTATTTAATTAAGTTAGGAAAAAAGCATCCAAATAATAAAGTTGTTGATGATTGTTCTAGAGCTTTAAAAGAAATGTATTTTTATACAAATACTTTGCAAATCCAAAACAGAGAATTAATTTTAGAAAATAGTAATATAAAACAAGAAACCAGAAAACAATTAATAAAATGAGAGAAATGCACTTAAAATCAACAAGAACCTATTCAATTTTTAATAAAGTAATAGGCAACAGAAATTTAGATCCTAAAAATCTAAAAAGGATAAAAGAATCAATTAATGAAATAGGTTTACAAATGCCTATTCTAGTAAATCAAAATAAATCTATAATAGATGGGCAACATAGATTGCAAGCTGCTAAAGAATTAGAAATACCTATTACATATATAGTTTCTAAAGATTCATGCGAACAAAATATAGATCAGTTGCAAATTAGCAAGAAATGGACAGCATTAGATTTTTGTAATAGAAATGCTTTAAAAGGAAATAAAGATTGCCAAAAAGCATTAGATATTGCTGAAGAATGGTTTATTGAAACTAATGGTAAATTTAGTAAAATTAATATTTTAACTTTATTAGAAAAAGGTTACAATCTAGGAGGAGTAATCAAATGTTTAAGAAATAATATTTATGAAATAAACATCAATAATGCAATAAGAATTTATAATGCATTAAAAATATTATCTTTAAACAATAATCCAAAATTTAAATCTTATTCTGCAACTAATAGCAGAGTTTTAAAAAGAATGAATAGATCAACATATGGATTAGATTTAAATGTGATAGAAAAAATTACTAAAAAAAATTATTTAATTAGTTATAGTAGCGCAAATGATCAATACAATTATTTAATGGATTTATATAACAAATACAATAAAAAGAAATGAATAAATATTTAAATTATCTAAATGATAATTATTTTAAAGAAATAAATTATATTTATATAAAACAAAGTAAAACCAAAAAAGTAAAATGACAAAAATAGAAATAACCTTTTATTTAATAGGAATGATTAATGGAATGCTTACAACATTGATTATTCATGATTTAGCTATAAGAAACGCAAACAAACAAGAAAAATTAACAACAAAAAAGAAAACAAATGAATAGAGAAAAATTAAAAGGATTGTATAAAGAATATGAATTAACTCCAGAAGATATATTTACAAAAGATATTGGATATGGAGATAACAAAAAAACCTTTACTATAATTACAAGATCAGGAATTGAAAAGATTCAAGCAAAAGAAAACATAACTATAAATTATGAAGTTATAAAATGCGAAATAAATTTTTCAGTAATTAAAGCAAACGCTTTTGTTCAAACTAAACCAAATACTGTAATAGAAAGTTTTGGATCTGCATTAAAAGGAGCTACATTTAAAGAGGGCAATTGCCAGAGCTGGTATGTAGTAGAAATGGCAGAGAAAAGAGCTTTATCAAGAGCTGTATTAAAACTAACTGGCTTTTACCAATTAGGAATATTTGGAGAAGATGAATCAGAAGATTTTAAAAAAACAAATAAAATAGATAAAGAAAAATTAATTAATTTAAATAAATAAAAAAAATGGGACACTTATTAAACACTAGAATTGGATTAAAGAAAATACCTAAAGAAGCGCAGTATGAAGGTAAAAAGGATGTATATGTTGATTTAACAATAAGCATCCAGGATGAATTGAACAACTATGATCAGAATGTTTCTGTATGGATTGCTCAAACTCCTGAACAAATAAAAAACAAAGAACCAAAGCAATATCTAGGAAATGGCAGAGTAATTTACACTAACAACGAGCCATTATTTGTAAAGCCAAAAGAAGCGCCAGTTCAAGAAACTAAAAATGAGGTGGATGTAGATCTGCCTTTTTAAAAATAATTTATTAAATTAGGGGCTATATGCCCCTTTTTTTTATGACTGAAGAAAACAAACTATATTACGATTTACTTACAGAACAATGCAGAATAAATACAGATGAAATAATAGAGAATCCACCAGTAGCGATTTCAATGGGAGAAACAACTATAAACACAATAAAAGGAAAAACCACTATTCCTACTAGTTTAGGAACTTATGGCAACTTTTCTTTTGTTGTTGCTCCTCCAAAAAGTTTTAAAACCTACTTTATATCTTTATTAGCTTCAGTATATCTTTCAGGCAAAAACAGATTTGCTGGCAATTTAAGAGGACATAGAGAAAACAAATGTTTAATTCATTTTGATACAGAACAGGGCAAGTTCCATGCGCAACGAGTATTTCGCAGAGTTGTAGATATGAATGATGGAGATGATGTTGGTTGCTATCATACTTACGGATTAAGAACCATTGGTTACAAATTTAGATTAGAGTTTATTGAATATTATTTAACTCATAAAGTTAAAAATGCTGGGCTAGTTATTATAGATGGTATTGCTGACTTATGTGGAGATGTGAATAATATAGACCAATCTAATTTTGTGGTACAAAAATTGATGGAATGGAGCGAGAAGTTTAATTGTCATATTATTACAATCATTCATTCCAATTACGGATCAGAAAAACCAACAGGGCATCTTGGATCATGTTGCGAAAAGAAAGCAGAAACACAAATACATTTAGAAAACGATAAAATAAATAATTGGGTAAATGTTAAATGTAAAAGGTCAAGGGGTTTCCCTTTTGATGATTTCGCTTTCAAAGTTAATAAAGTTGGATTGCCAGAAGTCGTTGGAGGATATTTTGATCCTATTACGAAAATTAAATACTAAATGCATTGGTTAAATAAAATTGCTAAACATCATAAAGAATGGATAAAAATTGCAGTAAACTTTGGGGCTAGAGATTATGCTGAAGATATAGTTCAGGAAGCATATATTAGAGTTCATAAATATTCTAATCCTGAAAAGATTATTAAAGATGATAAAGTCAATAAGGGTTACATGTTTTTTATTATTAGAAACATTTGTAATAATTTTAACAATGAATTAAAAAAAACCAGGAAACTGCCTTTAAATGACCATGTGTATAATATATCAAATGAATCTCTAGAATCAGAAAAAGATGTTGCTTTGCAAAACATTATTAATAAAATGGACAAAGAATTAGAAAACTGGCATTTCTATGAAAAAGGAATATTTAAAATATATAGAGATTCTGGATTAAGCATTAGAGGAATCGCAAAAGAAACTAAAATCAGTTCAGTTAATATATTTCATACTCTAAAAAAAAGTAAAAATAAAATGAGAGAAATGTTTGGAGAAGATTTTGAGGATTATATTAATGGCGACTTTGATTTAATAGATTGAAAAACAAAAAGTTATATTTAAGGTTTTAATAATATGGAAGATATAAAAGGATTAGGAGATCAAATAGAAAAAATCACAACAGCAACAGGAATTAAAAAACTTGTTAAATGGGCATTTGGAGAAGATTGCGGATGCGATCAAAGAAAGGAAATGCTAAACAAGTTATTTCCTAGAAAAAGAAAGCCTGAATGTTTGAATGAAGAAGAATATAGTTATCTTAAATTAATTAAATTAGATAAATTTAGCGGAGCTACTAATGTAAATGCAGAAACGCAAAGAAATATATTAAAAATATATAATAGAGTTTTTAATGATAAAAAACAATTTAGCTCTTGTAGTAGTTGCGTAAGAACTACAATCAATCAAATGCAAACTTTAATGAAATCTTATGGAGATTAGACCAAGACTTAAAGGAAACAAAAAAACAGCTTTTGAGAATCTTACAAAGAAAGAAAGAAGGATTCTAGTAATAGGAGATCTGCATGCTCCTTTTGTTTTAGAAGGTTATTTGGAATTTTGTCAAGAAGTTTATGCGCAACATAATTGCAATCAAGTTATATTCATTGGAGATATCATTGACTCGCATGGATGGAGTTACCATGAACAAGATCCTGATGGAATGTCTGCTGGTCATGAGCTTTCTTTAGCTATAAAAAAAGTTTCTTATTGGTATAAAGCATTTCCAAAAGCAGATGTATGTATTGGCAATCATGATCGCCTAGCTTCTAGGAAAGCATTTTCTGGTGGAGTTCCAAGCAGATGGATAAAGGGTTACAATGATGTGTTAAAAACTCCTAATTGGAATTGGGTTGAAAGCATATCTTACGATGGCGTTTTGTATGAACATGGAGAAGGCGGTCAAGCAAAAGCTAAAGCGAAAAACAATATGATGTCTAGCGTTTGCGGTCATACGCATACAGAAGCATATACAATGTGGTTCGTTGGAAAAAAATTTAGAGTATTTGGAATGCAAGTTGGTTGTGGAGTTGATAGTTCTACTTACGCTGCTGCATATGCTAAAAATTTTAAAAAACAAGCTATAGGATGCGGAGTAGTTATTGGAGGGCATACAGCTATAAACAAATTAATGAAATTATGATCAGCACATTCCAAGAAGATTTAAAAGTTGGTAAATTATATGAAAATATAGTTTTAAATAAAATTAAAAAGAAATATCCTAAAGCACATATTATTGATGGATATTGTAAAGATTGGGATATATTTGTGCCTGAACTTAATTTTGGAGTAGAGGTTAAGTCTGATAAAAAAAGTTTACATACAGGTAATATAGTTATAGAGGTAGAAATGAATGGCAAGCCTTCTGCATTATCAACTAGCAAATCTAAATGGTGGGTTATATATGATGGAGAAAATTTTAATTGGTTTACTATTAAGAATATAAAAAGATGCATAATAGAAAATAATTTAAGATGCGTTGAATTTATAGGAAAAGGAGATACAAAATCAAAAAAAGCATATTTGATAAAGAAACAAATGTTATATAAATATAAAGAATGAAATCTAAAAAATATACAACCAAAGAAAGATTTAAGATTCTTGAATCAACAGCAGCCACTTTGTATGTAGCAATAGAAAAACTATCTAAAAGAATAGATGGAATTGATGAATTTTTAACACAAGCAACTAAAGGTTATAAAGAATAATTTTTTTTTATTAACAAAAATGTTTATATTTATATAAATTATAAAACAAAACATTATGACAAATTATGCAATTCAAAAAAGTTTAATTAAAGATTTATCTTATTTAGGCAAAATGATTAATACTTTAGAAAACGAATTAAACATTAAGGAAACAAGAAAGGGAAAAGATTTATTAATCGACATGTTAAATCATAAAACAGAATTAAAACAGAGGTTAAAATATGTTGGTGATTTAAATTATGAATTAGTAAGAAGATGAGAGAAGCAACAGTAATTTACGATAATATAGAACTAACATTAGTAGGGCAATTTTATGAAGGTGACGATCGCACATATATGTATCCAGGCAGTTGTAGTGATTTTAATTTGTGTAAAGTGTTACATGGAGGAGAAGACATAATTGACTTGCTTGCAGATTACGTAATAGATATTTTAGAATTAGAAGCAATAAAAGAAATAGAGGAAGGAGAAAGATATCATGATAGTACTATTTGATGCAGACAGTTTAGTTTATTCTTCATGTTGTGGAGTAGATGATATATTAGATGAAGCTATTGGAAAGTTTGATCAGGTTTTTATGTCTATAATAAACAGGCTAGAAGAAACTTACGAGATAGAAAAGGTAATTACTTTTAACAATAGCAGAGGTAATTTTAGAAAATTATTAGATCCTAATTATAAAGCAAACAGAAAAAAACAAGAACATCCCAAATTATTAAATAAAATGCATGAAGAAATATCTTCTATTTATTCTTCTAAAAGTTGTTATGGAATGGAAACAGATGATCTAGTTGCAACGTATTGGAAAAAGCTTACTGATCAATTAGGGCAAAACAATGTAATTATAGTTTCATTAGACAAAGATTACAAGCAATTGCCTTGCATATTATATAATTATCACTATCAACATCAAACAATATCAAACATAAGCTATAAAGAATCATTATATAATTTTTATAGCCAAATGATTATTGGAGATAGCGCAGACAATGTAAACTACTGCAAAGGTTATGGAAAGGCATATGTAAAAAGATTGTTTCAGGATTGCGAAACTAATTATCAATTTACAAAAAAGACATACGAGTTATACAAAGAGATATACAAATCAAAAGGAAAACAAAAATATATTCAATGTTATAATCTATTAAGATTAAGGGTTGGATGGAAGGATTAAAGAATGATATAATTTACCAATTTTATTATATAGCTTTATATGATTATGAAAAAGGCAATGATGTAGATGAATTAAAAATGATTATGTATGATTATGAGGATAAAGAATTATATTTAGAATGCGAAGGGATAAGATTAGCAATAGAATATATAGAATTTTTAGAATTAATACAAAATATAATAGATGAATAGTAATGAAATAAGAAATTTAGTTCAGAGGAATTTTGAGTTAAATTTGAATCAAAAGAAAAGAACAAAAAAATTAGTTCATGCAAGGGCAGTATATTTTAAACTTTGTAGAGATTGCACTGATTTAACTCTTATGGAAATATCAAAAACATTGGGTTTTCATCATGCGACAGTAATACACAGCATTAACAAAATATTTCCTTCTTTTGATATGTATAATAATGATTACATAACAATTTATAATCAAATTAAAATGCAAGATAGCAAAGCTCCATTAAGCAAAAGATTTGAAGCTGCTAAAAATGAAAACACTAATTTGAAAAGAGAAATAGAAAAATTAAAAAGAAAAATAAATAAACATGAAACAGAGACTATCTATTAATAAAATAAAGCCTAATGCAGTTAATCCTAGATACATTAAGGATCATAAGTTTAAAAAGCTAGTTAAAAGCATTAAAAGTTTTCCTGAAATGCTAGAGAAAAGACCAATCATAGTAGATGAAAACATGATAGTTCTTGGAGGGAATATGAGATTAAAAGCATCAATAGAAGCTGGATTAAAGGAAGTCTGGATAGATATTGCAGAGGGATGGTCAGAAGATCAAAAGAAAGAATTTATAATAAAAGATAATGTAGGCTTTGGAGAATGGGATTGGGATATATTAGGAAATGAATGGAATGTAAAGCAATTAGAACATTGGGGTTTAGATGGTTTTCCTTTTGAAGAAGAACAAGTCGAAATTAAAGATATATCTGATAGTATAGAAAGCTCATTCAGAGTAGAAGTAGAATTAGAAAATGAAGAAGAACAAGAAAAATTATATAACGAATTAATAAACAAAGGATATATATGCCGACTTTTGACATTATAAAACAAACAACAGCTCCTAAAACATTTAGAGTAGCATCTGTTATAGGTAAATTTGATTTACAAAGTGAAAAAATAATAGAACATTTTAAAGGAGAAATTAATTTAGAAATTGATTGGAAAATAGGATTAATTGTAGGTAAATCAGGAACAGGTAAAACAACCATAGCAAAACAATTGTTTCCTAAATCATATGTAACTAATTACAAATATGATAAATTAACAGTTTTAGATGACATGCCTAAAGATTGCTCTGTTGATCAAATAACAAAAGCATTTAATAGTGTAGGTTTTTCAAGTCCACCAAGTTGGTTAAAACCATATTCTGTTTTATCTAATGGTCAAAAAATGAGAGTTGATTTAGCTAGAGCTATTTTAGAAGAAAACAAAATGTTTGTATTCGATGAATTTACTAGCGTTGTGGATAGAAATGTTGCTAAAATAGGAAGTTTTGCAATTCAAAAAGCAATTAGAAAAACAAATAAACAATTTATAGCTGTTGGATGTCATAATGATGTAGAAGATTGGTTAATGCCTGATTGGGTTTTTAATACTGATACCATGACCTTTCATTCATTTGAAGGGCAAAAAAAAAATAGACCAGAAATTAAATTTAACATATATGAATCTAAAAACAAATCAATTTGGAAGATGTTTGCTAAACACCATTATTTAAGTCATTCACATAATAATGCTGCCCATGTTTATTTAGCAACCATAAACAATGAAATAGCTGGCTTTTTAAGTGTTTTACATTTACCACATCCAAAAGTAAAAAACATAAAAAAAGTACATAGATTAGTTATTTTACCTGATTATCAAGGAGCTGGATTTGGTATAAAATTTTTAGAAGAAATAGGAAAACATTATAAAAAACAAAAATATAGATATACAATAGTTACATCAGCTCCTAGTTTAATATATGCTTTAAAAAAATCATTTAAATGGTCATGTAAAAATTATGGTCGATTAAAAGGTGGTGGAACAGGAATATTACATGGTACAAATAAAAGATTAACAGCAAATTCAAAAAATAGAATAACAGCATCATTCGAATTAAAATAAAAAAAAATGAACAAATCCGACACTATAAAAGAAAAGTTAATAGAAGCATTAGAAAAAAGTTTAGGTGTTGTTACAACTGCTTGTAAGAATGCTAATATACATAGATCAACTTATTATGATTGGTATAATAAAGATGAGGAATTTAAAAACAAAGTTGATTTAATTCAAAATGTTGCTTTAGATTTTGCAGAAAGCCAATTGCATAAACAAATACAAGAAGGATCAACAAGCGCAACAATATTTTATCTAAAGACAAAAGGCAAAGCAAGAGGATATCAAGAAAATCAAGCGATTGATTTAAATACTTCAGGAGAAATTAATGTAAACTTTAAGAATTTAATTAGTGCAATTAAAGATAAGGGATAAATTTTTGGTATGGGATAAAGTAGATTCACGATACTTTATTATAACTGGTGGTAGAGGATCTGGGAAATCTTTTGCCATCAATACCATGCTATTATTATTAACTCAAGAACAAGGGCATACTATTTTATTTACTAGATATACTTTGCGATCAGCAAACATTTCTATCATTCCAGAATTTAAAGAAAAGATAGATCTTCTTAATTTAAATCATATGTTTCATATAACTAAAGATGAAATAATAAATAAGAATTCAGGATCAAAGATATTATTTAGAGGAATCAAAACATCTTCAGGAGATCAAACAGCTAATTTAAAATCATTGCAAGGAATAACAACTTGGGTAATGGATGAAGCTGAAGAATTAGTTGATGAAAGCATCTTTGATAAGATAGATTTATCAGTAAGAAAGAAAGGCATAGACAATAGAATAATGCTAGTATTAAACCCAGCAACTAAAGAACATTGGATTTACAAGCGTTTTTTTGAAAGTAAGGGTATTGATTCAAAAAGTAATTTAAGCGCAGGAAATGTTACTTATATCCATTCTACGTACCTAGATAACATTGATAACTTGTCTGATAGTTATTTAGCAAGAATAGAAGATATAAAAAACAATAGACCAGCAAAATATGAGCATCAAATATTAGGAGGATGGTTAGAAAAAGCAGAGGGAGTTATATTTAGTAATTGGTCAATAGGAGAATTTAAGGAAGTTTCAACTGTTGTGCTAGGTCAAGATTATGGATTTTCAGCAGATCCATCGGTATTATTAAAAACTAGCATAGATAAAAAAAATAGAAAGATTTATGTAAAGTTATGTTTTTATAAAACGCATTTAACAACAAGCAACATTGCTCAACTTAATAAACAATTTGCTGGTCAGAATTTAATCGTAGCTGACAGCGCAGAGCCAAGGCTTATAAATGAACTGTCTAGGCATTGCAATATAGTTCCAACAATCAAAGGACAAGGATCAATCATATTTGGAATTAGCTTATTGCAAGATTATGATTTAATAATAGATCCTGAAAGCACAGAGATAGTTAAAGAACTAAACAACTATTCATGGTTAGAAAAGAAATCGCAAACCCCAATAGATAAATTTAATCATACTATTGATGCTTTAAGGTATGCAGTAGCCTATCAATTAGAGAACCCAAATAAGGGAGAATATTTTATTTATTAATGTTTATTTGTTTTTATTAACAAAATTGTTTATATTTAATTATTAATAACAATAAAAGCAAAACAAATGACAACTGAATTTACTCAAAAAAGAAAAAATTTTTTAAGTTCTAATTTTACAAATTGGTCAATACAAGATTTATGGAAACAATATCAATTTTGCCAAGAAAAACCTAGTTCATTTAATAATGAAATTTTAAAATTAGTAATTAAAGAAATTAAAAACAGAAGATAATGAAAAGATATAATAAATATTATTTTATAAGCGATTTAAAAGATTCAATTGCAGATTTTTTGGATGAATCTACTTTTGAAGATAACCAAGATATATATGAAGAAATGCATCAATTTATTAATGAACAAATAGAACATGAAATAATTTATTATCACGATTGTTGGATAATATGCATGACAGAAGGCAATTCAGACTTTCATATTGAACAAACAGGAGAAAAAGCAAAAGATATTACTGAATTAGCTTATTGGACTTTATGGGATATAGTTGAAGAAAGTATCGATTATCATTTAGAAACAAAAAAAATAAAAGAAACATTATGAAAAATAAAAAGTATGAAGCATCAATGATAGTATCTGCAATTAGCATTATTGGAATGATTGTGGTACTTTTATTATGTGGATAGAAAATTAATGAAAAAAATAAGTTGGTGTTTAAAAAATTATATATTTATTTATCCAAACCCAATTAATAATTCAAGAAAAGCAAGAGTTAATATTTACATTAATTCATCAGGCAAAATAAAAAAAGGAAAAGAAATATATACTCAAAATAAAGTTCATGAAAAGATATATGAGCTGTATGAACATATTTACAATAAGTTAAATTAGTTTTTAATTTTTAGTTCGAAAAAAGAGGTTAGTTATACATTAACCTCTTTTTTTGGTTATATAATAAAGACTATTCATGATTTCAGTTCCAATTTCATTAAAATATATTAAACTAGGAAATTATCAAAAGTTTCTGCAAATAGAAAACCCTTCTACAGAAGATCTAATTAAATGCTTATTAGAAGTATCTTCTCCTGATCTAGCTAGAATGAAAGCAACAGATGTTGATCATATGGCTGCTAAATTAAATGAGCTGTTTGAAGTCGAACATCAATTTGTTAATCAATTTGAATTATATGGAAAGCGTTTTGGATTTATTCCAAAGCTTGATGATATTACTTATGGAGAGAATAAAGATATAACAAACTACATAAATGATTGGGGAAACATGCATAAAGCAATGGCTGTTTTATTTAGACCAATAGAAAAAAAATTATCCAATCAATATATTATAGAGGATTACGAAGGAAGTCATGTTTATAGCGATGTCATGAAAGACATGCCATTAAGCGTAGCATTAGGATCAATGGTTTTTTTTTACAATTTAACGAACGAATTACTGAACTATATCCCGAATTATTTACAGAAACAGATCAACAAGGAACAGATGACAGGAGCGGATTCTCTAGAAAATGGGGAAGTTATTCTGAACTCTATACTCTTGCTCAAGGAGACATTACAAGATTTGATACCATCACAAAATATAAACTACACCAATGCTTAATGTATTTGGCATTTGAAAAAGAAAAAACAGAATTAGAATCAAGAATGATAAAACGTAAATTTAAATAATATGCAAGGCTTTTATAACCTATCAAACAAAATTAGAGAAACATTACAATTAGATGAATTTGTTAATACAGTTACTTATGGAGATCTAATGGAAGTTGATTTAAATAAACAAACAATATTTCCTTTATCTCACTTTATGATATCTGGGGCTACAATGCAAAGCAATGTTTGGAATTTTAGCGTTTCTTTATTATGCATGGATTTAGTAAACGAAAGTAAGAATTATGCTGATGGCATTCCTGGAGAATTTAGAGGTAACAATAATGAGCAAGATGTTTTTAATACTCAATTAGCTGTAGCAAATAGATTACTAGAATTATTATTAAGAGGAGATCTATATGTAGATAAATATCAATTAGATGGAGATCCAACATTAGAGCCTTTCGTTGATAGGTTTGAAAATAAACTGGCTGGATGGACTGTTACGTTTAATGTGCTAATTCCTAACGACATGACTATATGCTAAAAGAATTAAAAACTGAAATGCAAAAGATTGGTCATCAGGTTGTTAATGGAGCTGTTAGGCAATTGCAAAGCGGTAAACATATATCAAGTGGTAGTTTAGCGCAAAACATAACTTATAGAGTTGAAGAAAATAGAGATGGTTATGATTTAGAATTTTGGATGGAAGAATACGGAATGTTTTTAGATGCTGGAGTATATGGATCAAATCCAATGAAAGCAAGAGCAAAGAATCCAAAACAAAAAGGAAAGAAAACAAATTCAGTATTTACAGGAAAAGATGGATTAGCAGAAAAGTTTTCCTATAAGAATAAAAGACCACCTATGGAAAGTTTAAAAGGATGGGCAAAGAAAAAGAATATTAGGTTTAGAGATAATAAAGGAAGATTTGCCAAAGGCGGTTATACAACTATCGCTTATTGGTTGCAAGATAGAATCTTTTATCAAGGTATTGCTCCAACATTATTTTTTACTAAACCATTTTTAAAAGCATTTAATGAACTAGATAAAGAAATAGTAAAACAATTTGATTTATATATCAATACAGTATTAGAAGAAGATTCAAAATGGGGAAGCTATTCAGCAATAAGAAATTAAACAAAATAACTAATGAGCAAAATTAACGTAAGAAGTCCATACTTCATATTTTTTAAAGATATTAATTTAACAAGCGCAAAGCTTGAAATAAGAATATACCAAGGATTAGCAGAAACAACTTGGCAAGGAAGTCCTCAATATACTTTAACTTCAACAGCTATAGGCGAGCGCATATCTTTTGAAATAGCAGAGTTAATAAAAGACTATATCCCAGCAGCATTTAATGGAATATATCCAAGTTTAACAGGAAGTTCTGGAGATAATACTACAATGTATGTAGATTATAGAATTACAAAAACATTAACTACTGGAGTTCAAACGCCAGTTGATACATTAGGAGTAAGAGCGTTTTATGGTTATGGCTACTTTGAAGAAGGTTCTAATCCTCAACTATTGCAAGGCTACTTACAATCAAACACTAAAATACTAAAACTACACGATGCTCCTATAAGAATACCAGTAGATAACGAAAACACAAACTCTGTTGTATTTCTATATCAAGGGCAACAAGTATATTCTTGGCTTCCTTCTACTGGTCTTACAATACAAGATCAGATTGTTTATGTTAGTAATGGCGTTAATGGAGCAGATAGCTTTGAAGAAAGAGTAGAACTAGATGGAGGTACATTTGAAAATAATGCTTGTATTGATCAATTTGAAGATGACTTTGAGATATTTCCAGTTGATGAGGTTTATGTTAGTGCAGTTGAAGGATTGACTGTAATTCAAGTAGATAATATAGATGAATGTAAATACACGCCTTACAAACTAACCTTTATAAATAAGTTTGGAGCATATCAAGATATATGGATGTTTAAGAATTCTAAACTTGCAATGACTACTCAAAAAGATAAATACAAATCTAACATACTAAATAACGGAACATACTCAACATACAATGCGCAAGTTAGATTACTTACTAAAAACGCAAACCAAAGGCTTACGTTAAATAGTGGCTATTATCCAGAAAGCAATAATGAAATATTTAAACAACTATTTTTAAGTGATAAAGTATGGATAGAATACAAAGAAAAAACATTAGCTGTAAATATTGAGAATAACAATATAGACTACAAAACAAGCCTTACTGATAGTTTAATAAACTACACAATAGATGTAAGCTTTGCATTTGATACTATAAACAATATAAGATAAATGAATTTAGAATTATATATAGATAATACAAGAGTTGATTTATTTAAAGATGAAGCAATAACTCTTACAGATACACAGCAAAACATTCGTGATATTGCTTTGGTCTTTACTCCTTTTAGTCAGCAGTTTAATTTACCAGCATCCTCTACTAATAATAAGATATTTAAACACTATTACAACAACGACATAGTAAATGGTTATGATGCTAGGTTTAGAGTTGATTCTATTATAAAGCTTGATGGAGCAGATTTTAAAGTAGGTAAGATTAGATTAGATTCTGTATCAATGAAAGACAACAAAGCACACGCTTATAAGGTAGTGTTCTTTGGTAATACTTCTAGTCTTAAAGATATATTTGGTGATGAAACTTTAAGCTCTCTAAATCCTTTAAATGCTTATGATATGGTCTTAAATAATGATGACCTTTTAGATGCCTTTAAAACTGGTTTACAAAGTACTAATCTACCAT
>Ga0209535_1000383_pt1 | contig 31214 bp, 14 predicted proteins | sample LinPmetageLP28_FD_184041 | JGI IMG/M metagenome (GOLD analysis project Ga0209535, IMG submission 184041) | Marine viral communities from the Pacific Ocean - LP-28 (SPAdes) (version 2) | ecosystem: Environmental > Aquatic > Marine > Oceanic | place: Pacific Ocean | collected 2009-08-22
AGCACTCGCAGATGTAGATGATGCCAGTATCTTACTGCCATTTTCTAGTTCTATATTTCCTTTATTCCATACTAGAATACCTTGCTGCATCCATTTTGGCAAGTTTTCGTATGCTGTTGATAATCTTCCTAACAGTTCTCTGGCAGTAGATGCCTTGTTTGCCAGAATACCAATATTTACACTGTCATTAAAAAGTGCATAATGTAATAGATATGATACCACAGTAGTAGACTTACCAGTCTGTCGTGGCATCTTGCAGATATTAAATCTATTATTGTGGAAATTATGAATTAGTTTCTCTTGAAAATGATATGGATGAAATTGTGTTAAACCTTCATCAAGAGAAACAATTTTAATATAGTTATTTGCAAAATAAATTGGATCTTGTTTACATTTTAGAAACTCAATAATTTGATCTTCTGTAAACTCAATCGGTGTATTTGCTTTTTTTAATAATGGATTACCAAGATATACGTCACTCATAAAATCAAATTAACAATTCCAAGCTCTTAATGATTTAGACAATCTATCATCACCAGTATTATTAGAAGGTTTCTGCCTCTTTCGCATTCCCTTCATTCTTGCACAAAAACTTTTCCTGCGAGGATTGCCAACTTTTTTACTAGGTGCTTTCAGATCACTACCAGGATTTTCTGCTTCATAAGACTTACGTCCCTTCTCATTAAGACCACCAGACTTACTCTTACCTGATTTTTTAGTCCAGGCAGCACCTTCACCAAGTTCACTCTTCCAATCAGATTGTTCAAATTTCACTTTTGGTTTTAATTTTTTCTTTCCATCTGGTGAAGGAACAAACACTCCAGTTTCTGGAGATTTCATATCTACACTATCAACATCACCATCTACATCGGCATCGATTCTTCTTACTGCTTTTGCTGTAAGTTTCTTTAAGTTACCACCACCGACTTTAGATTCTTCTTTTTCTTCCTTCATTTTTTCACGTTTTACTTTTGCCTTAGCAAGTAATCTTTGTTTTGCTGCTTCCCTCTCATCTTTAGGAATAGGAGTTACTGCACCAATTTTTTGGTCGATATCACCAACATCATACCCTTCCTTCTTCACACAATTATTTACAACTTTACCAAACATCTTTTTGGTTCCCTTTTTCTCATAACCCTTCCAACACTTCTGACCTTCATCAATCTGTTCTTGTCCACCTTTGATTGGTTCTGGTTTGATGATATCAGTGAACTCATATTCAGTTGCCTGAAAATCATTTCTCCAATCAGAATACTCTACAGACTCTGACTTATTTCCCCAGTTAGCAGCACCAACCTTACGACACTTTACAAGTGCTCCGGATGCATATGCAGAAGGCCAAACACTATATCTACTCTTGACCTTCTTATAACAGGCATCTTTCTCACCTGCCTTTTCTACTACAGTTTCTTCTGTCTTCACGTTGATTGCCTTCCCTTTTCTATCTGGATTTGGATCTTGACGTTGCTTTCTATTAAATGCTTTTTTCTCTTCTTTATCATCTAAGTTTGCGGACATTTTGCTAGATCCACATTTTGGTTTTGTGGTTTGTCCTGGTTGTTTAGCACAAGGTTTTCCGGCATATTTTCCACCTAATTGGACCCAACCAGGTTTTCCATCACTTGATTTGCTTTTGCCAAACCAGTCACGCAAAGAACTATCACCAGATTTCGATTCACTTACTCCTCCACCATCTCCACCATTTCCATTTCCACCACCATTACCATTTTCACCATTACCATTTGTGGGTACATCAATACCAGTTTCTTCTGGTTCTTTTCCACCACCAGAAAATCTAGCGGTTACCCTTAAACCCTTCGGAATGGGTTTACAAACCTCATCGGTATAACAATAATAATATCCTTGCTTACACTTTTTCATCGATGAAAAGTAGTCTATTCTTTATTATTTAGAAAACCTTGCTTAAGCATTTTTTGGAGTTCTGATGTGGACCCAACAAACACTGCATTATTGGTAACATTATTTGTAGTTTTCTTAGTCTCGTCCTCTACATCCTTAAGTTTCTTCTGCAAGTCAATCAACTTATCGGTAGTATCTGCAACACTCTTAATCAACTGCCCTGCGACCTCGTATGCCCTTGGACTGCCTCCTTCCCCTGCTACCTCCATAATGCCGTTGATTGCCTCCTGACCCTTCTCTATGAGGGAGTAGAGGTTCGCACGACTATAGACATAATCTTTCTCTATATCATCATCCTTAGATTTTATAATCTCTGGTTTTTTGATTGGTTTTGACTCTACAATATCACTATCAATATTCAGAGCCTCATCGATTGAATCATAATTATTATTCATAACAATCAAATATCCTCTTGTCTAGTAGGACTATACTCCTTAGAGTCACCTAAAAATTCCCAACTCTCGGTAAATCCAAAATCATCACCAGGTTCTGCAGTAATGGGATCAGGAACAGCAGTATATCTCATTTCACGTTTTGCGGTCTTTGTATCTGTGCCCGAAGAAATATCAGCTTGAACCTTACGAATAAGACCTTCGGAAGTTTCAGCAATAGAACCGAATAGATAAGTTTTAGCAGTAAATCTTAGAGTATAAATTAATGCTCTTCTCGTTTGGAATGATCCTTCATAATCATCTTGAAAATCAATACTATCAAGAACAATTGGAATATCTCTTTTCTCTCCAATAGAACTGACTAAATCTACAGTCAAATTAAATGATGGTTGAAAAAATGGAAGTATCTGCTCAATAATTTGAAGAGCATCATCATTTAACTTACTAAAAATATTAAGTTCGAATCCGATATTGTATGGAACCGGCATAAAAACTTTCTTTGTTTTATTATCAGTAGTATCGTTTGCATTAAATGTTTGAGTAACTCCAGTTTTTCTGGTTGAATCATATTGAATCGTAGTCATCTCAAATGACATTCTTGGAAGAGTGATCGCAATAGATTTTGTTAACTGCTCTTGTTCTTGAATTTTTGTCAAAAACTTCTGCATTGGTCCATAAGAAAGACCAACTTTTGTTTCATCTAAAATACTGCCATCTTTCTTTGTATGTCTAATGGAAACATCATTAAACAATGTACCAAAACTAATAATAGTTTTTCTTATAATTTCGTGATAAAAGTAAGTTCCTAACATTAATAACTACCAAAAGGATTTGATTCTGTGAAATCTAAAATATCATCTGCCTCTAATTCTATTTCTTCATTCGTATCGTATGGATTATCATAACTTTCCGTATCGTAACTTAAAACAGTGTATCTAGCAGATGAAATTGTCCCTACAACTGTTTCACCAGGACTAAACTTACCAGTATTTAGTGAGACTCTAATATTAGTGACAGGAAGAACACCCGGAGTTGTTGAAGTTACAGTTCTGAAATCTCTGATTTTTGCCGTTACTCCTGAGGATTCTCCAGTTATGGTTTCGTTATAGATATAAGTTCCAACACCAACTGTAGATAATCCTGTTATGGAAACCGTAGGTGCCTGAGTATATCCAATACCTGTATTAAGCATTCTAATATAATCAAGTTTACCATCAGCAATTCCGGCAACTGCTGTTGCAGTGACTCCTACTCCAGGACTACCAATAATTACTGTAGGTGGAATAGAATATCCACGTCCTCCACTAGTAACAGAGATAGAAGAAACACTGGTCTCTGTTCCTCCGACAGAACAAGTTGCCGCAGCTCCTGCTCCTCCCCCACCACTTATTGTAATTGTCGGAGGAGTCGTATATCCAGATCCCCCATTCGTTAGTTCTAACCTTAAAACAGATTGTATATTTACCCTACTAGTTGTAACTGCGACTGCTGTTGCCGTATCTATTCCACTATTTGGTCCTGAGAAAGTTACTATAGGAGCAGAAGCATATCCACTACCATCATTATTTAAAAATATTTCAGTAATAGATCCGGAAGAAATTGATGCCGTTGCAGTAGCAGTTATTGCAGACCCAACAACTGTAAGACTTGTAATATATCCTTCATCTTCTACAGTATTATCAACTTCCTCAATTGAAGTATCAATGAGTTCATTTTCATATTCATAAAGTTCGCAACTCAATTCATAAACATAATTAGTTCCTAGTTGATAAAATGGTTTTTCTGATTCAACTCTTTTTATTTCAAATAGTCTTTCTCCAAGAGGAAAATAAATCAAATCTCCTTCTTTCGGTCTAGTAATTAAGTCTGCAAAATCATATTCAGTAATTCTTCCTTCTCTAATACCAGCACTAATACCTTCTAGAAATGGGGCAATAAATTCTTCATATCTTTCTCTCGATATAGTCAAACTTATTTCATTTTTTAATCTTAATCCAAATTTAGTCATGATATCACTATCAGGAGCATATCCATCATAATTATTCAGATATGCTTCTATCAAAAAAGTATCATCAAATTTGGAGGATTGTATTTCACGAATTATATTATCAGTTTTAAAAATTTTTCTTGGTAGGTAATAAACTTCTATACCATAAATTTTTAATTGCTCATTGATTATATCTTGAACAAGAAATTGTTCACTCGAAGATCCTTGAAGAAAAAATGGATTCAATGCCATAATTATTAACCAATACAGTCCAAAGGTGGTAGTTCATACTCAGAAGACATTTTCTGTTTTATATCCTCCAATTCTCTTTGACCGTCTTCAAATATTGCACGACCATTGAGTTCAATGCCACCCGGAAGTTTTACGCCCTGGAATTTAATTAAATTTTGTCCCCACTGTTTCTTTAGTAATGCAGTGAGATATTTTTTAACAAAAGTATCATTATAAACTTGAGAAAAACTTTCTGGGTCAAGTGCTCTATAACATTCTAAAACAAAAAATGTATCCTTAGTTTTTTCTCCCCAATCTATATCCAAATATAATCTATCTTGTCTTTTATTAAATCTTACTTGCTTATCTGTTGTCAATAAAAAATCAATATCTTCAAGATACGATTTGGTCATTGAATATGATAACAAATCAATTGAACTAAAATAATATAGATCATTCAAGAATAATTGATATTTGATACTGAACATTCCACTAGAAAGAGTGCTAGTATCAAATTTGAATACTTTTTCTATTCCTATTACAGAATTAGGAACTTGGATAAAATTGGAAGTTTCATAAAAATTTGAGGTAATCGTTCCAAAACCACTTATATTGGTTGAAGTTCCAGTTGTTGTTACAATACCAACTCCAGTTGTACCTGTTGCCCTACCTCTATCAATGTCATCTTGAGTAATTTTATACTTAAGATACATTTTTTCAACACCATCATAATGTCTTTCATTAAAGTATTGAATAGTATCATCAACTAAATCATCAATCTGTTCATCAGCTACATTTATTTCTAAAACTGGTGCTCCCAGTTGTCTCAGGCAATAATCAATAAGTCCTTGTCTAGTGCTAGGTTTTGCCATCAGTATATTCCTCCATCAATGAGTCCGGCAGTTAGTGTTCCTGAAACAAATACATCACTAGAATATGTTGCAACACCAACAAATGTTGATAGTCCAGCAACGTGTAAATTTCTAGAGAGTATTAAATCTCCACTAGAAGTTAATGTGGATGCGACACCAGGAAAACCTATATTAATGCCACTTCTAGCAGTAATGAGTCCAATAGCATCAACATTGCTTACATCTTCATATGTAAGTGTTCCTGCAATAGAAACATTACTTGCGAATAATACATTACCAGCAAAAGTTGATACTCCAGATACATTGAGATTATCTAACTCAGTGTGTCCATCTACATCTAAAGATCCATTAGCATCAATATTACCAGCAAATGTAGAAACACCGGAAACATTGAGATTATCTAACTCAGTGTGTCCATCTACATCTAAAGATCCATTAGCATCAATATTACCAGCAAATGTAGAAACGCCGGAAACATTAAGTGTTTCTGAAATATTAGTTATATCTAATTCGGTTCGGCCATCAACATCTAAAGTTCCATTAACGTCTAATGTTGTTCCTACTGTTGAAATTCCAGTTATATTGGAATTACGAGCATTGAACTCATCAAATTTTATATCATCATTAACATATAAATCTCCTCCAACATATAAATCACCACCAGTAGTAGTAATTCCTCCGGCAGAAGCAAGAGTTGTAATTCCAACGGAGTTAAATGTAGAATTTACTGTTAATCCGTTTAATATGTCAACAGCAGCATTTATATCTAAATTAGAAGCAAATGTTGAGACACCAGCAATTGATACATTTCCTCCAATATTTACTGCTTTACCAATTCCAATTCCACCTTCAATAACCAGAGCACCATTCGTTGGTAATGAAGATTCAGTGGTATTTGCAAATGTTACAATACCAGTAATATTGAGAGATGACGAATCAATCGTATCCGTCATGAAGAAAGACTCTGTTGCCAGATCCCATACCAAAATCATTCCATCTCTAGATTTTAGAGTGGAATTTACATCAGTTAAATTTAGTAATCGTGTCGGTGGAGCAGAAGCATTGGATAAAACACGGATTACATTTTGAGAACCAATCCTGTCGTTGATATTGGGCATTACCTAGTGACTCCCCCTCTTATTAGTGCTGCACCTTCCACAGCTTTAAATTCTTTTCCAGAATTTGTTAATTTCACATCAAAAACATATCTACCAGGTTTCATATTTTCAGTTTGTGATGCAGTCAATGAAATAGAAACAATTCCAAATTCTGGACTAGTTATTGAAGATGCAAAAGATACTGATGTTGTAGAACCATAATGTTTCCTCAGTTTAGCTTCAGCAGAAGCACTGGTCAGTATTAATGGAGAATTAGTTCTGGTATCTTCTAATTGAAATGAAGTATCAAAATCAAATCCCTGCTCAATCACAATATTAGATACATAAATAGCCATTATTTTATTTAATACTAATATATCTCTAGCTATTTATATTAATTTACTAGACTAGTTATTCTCAACTAATTTTTTGAGGAGTGTCTTAATTTCTTCAATGTCTTTTTTCATATCATCCAATTCTTTTTTACGTAAATTTTTTTGCGATAAAGAATTTACATATTGATTATAATTGGCAGAATCGTAATTTACGATACCACCAGTATTTTCATCTCTATATAGATTTGAATGCCCCTCTACTTTTATCATCTCAGTGCAATTACTCTAAGATCTGTAAAACGTGGTGCTTGTGCTTGATTTGAACCACTGATTACAATTTTAATTCCATATGCATTAAATAAATCTAAATTTTCGACTGTAAATTCATATTCTAAAAATTCTCCATCAAGACTTGCTTTAACTTTTTTATCGGGTAAACCACTATTTTTAGATGGATCAATAACTAAAAATCCTTCATTAGTTTCTTTCAAATTATCATATCCTGGAAATAATTCGTAAGATTGTTGAATTTCACTAGAATCTGATTTTATTGTAGTATAGAGAACCCTGAAATCAGATTCTCCTGGTCTTTCTGCAGCAATAATAACCTTTAGTCCTGAAGCTGGATTCTGAATAGAATTTATATTTGAATAGTATACTGAAGCATGTGGATCAAATACTATCGAATTAACACGATTATCATCAGAATAATTGGTAATTGGATTATTCAATCGAAACAGATTGAATTCGGTTTTTGCTTGATTTAGATTAAGTAATGGAGACAATACATTATTTGGATCACTAGAATTAAATGTAATTGCAGTTGTAAATGATTTTTTTCTTGGTAGAGACAATAAATACTGATTTTCATTCGCCTCTGATGCAACCATTCTTACTGAATTTAAGGAATTCAATGAATTTAGTTGAATATTCTCGTATCCACTATCATTGAATGAAATTTCATTTCCACTAACACTTGTTGCAGTTGTAGTTCTGACTTTTCCAGATACGGAGGTTGTTGAACCTGGTGTTAAGATATCATATAATGGATTTACTGCATTATACATTATATTTTCGGAAGCAGTAACCATGTCTCCACCAATTAATTTTTCGTCATTAAATGATAACTGAGGAGTTTCTAATGTATCTCCATCCCCCGATCTTAAATTTCCTTTAGCATTCGATCGATCAATTTTTGCATAATAACTATCAATATCTATCGGAGTATTGATGGAAGTTGTTATTCCATTAATCCTTCTCAATGAAACTCCACCAAATTCATATTTTTCTACCTCTGCATTTGTAGAGTGATTGACTGAAATAGTGTCATCAATTCCTCTACCATTACTACTAATAGTCAATGTACCAGATCCATAATTTTCATATTTGATAATTTCATTTCCAATTTTTACATATCCTGGATACGATCCCGTAACATTCTTTCCTTCAAAAATTGTGAAGTTTGCTGTAGAAGCAACACTAATTGTAGTTACTTCACCAACAGATAGTTCAGATGCTAATACAGTTGTTGGAACATCAGATTTGATATTATCTATTATCAATTTGTTAGTACTAGAATACATTCCATGACTAAAATGATCTACCTTAAAATAATTGCCAGTATATACTCCACCATCTGAAGAAGAACTTATAATATTTGTTCCTGCAGCCGATACAAGTGTAGAGGCATCACTATAATAACTTAGTGCAGCACCAACTGCAAACTCTTTTCCACTACCACTACCACCAAATTCACCTTGAACATTAGTAAGATAAAGAGTATTGACACCATAAATCCCACCAATAGTTATTCTTGCATCTCTACCAGTTTCTGTAGATGTTGTTGAAGTTTGAATACCAACAACATCTCCAACTTGATAACCAGTTCCATAATCAGGATGTACATCAGAATGTGCTACTCCAGTAATCACACCACTTGCATTTGTGTTTATTCTAACTTTGAGACCATCTCCTTTTCCAGAAATATTATACGTACTCACAACTTCATTCGTAACACTTGCTGGATAATTTTGTCCTCCATCTATTACATTAGTGGGACTAGAAACAGAACTACCCTGTCCAACAATAATAGCAGATCCACCATTGTTATTAGACCCTGCAAGTTTTCTACCAACAGTTACAATACCAATAAAATTAGAGTCTGCTGTTGTAACAATACCAATTTTTCCTGTTTTTGGAAAAATTGTGATGGGGTTGGTACTTAATTTTTTAATATACCCATTACTTTGATCTAATGGTGGATTATAAAAATATGCAGTTCCTGTTGATTGAATAAATTCTGCTTTATATAATTTAAATTTAAGATCTTGATTTTGGTCTGTTGTCCAAATAGATCCGTTTTGGCACTTATATAATGCACCAAGGGCAAACTGTTGGGTATAGACTATTTGATCAACATCTGGAAGGGATTGTGTATTAATAGTGTTATCACCCATAACCGCAGTCCATACTTTATATTCGTCACTTTGTGGGGAAATTAGAACGATTGCATATTCTCTTCCTGGTGCCAAGAAAATGGGTTCTGGGAATTTGATATTAGTTGCAACTTCTCCTGTATCTGATGTTTGAATAAGTTGAGTTTCAACGCCATTTTCATCAATAGATCTAGGTCTAAGAGTTACTGATGAATTACCAATAACTTCTAAAGTTGGAGTTCCTAATGATGTGGACCTAACTTGAACTGTAACAGGTGCATCTCCACTATCAATAGATGCAAAATATACATCTACCGAAGTCAAAAATGCTCCATTCACATCATCTTCTGCATCGATGTCAGATTTAACTTGAATATTGCCTCCAACAGTAAAGGTTTGAGCAAGAGGATCAAAATATTCTACTTGAATATTTCTTCCAGTAGTTGCAATTGTATCATTATTACTTGTGGATGTAGTGTTTGTTGTTACTGCAGATTGGAAATTGATTGTAGATATAGTTGCAGTATAATTTATTTCGGCAAAAGAAATGGGACTACTACCAGATAATCCAGAATTATTTGTAGAACTTGATGTAAGCTTATAAGTTTTTGTTCCTGTACGTATTCTTACATCAGGTTTTGGAGTTGTATATGGATTTCTTAAGAAGAATGAACCAATAAGATCTCCATAATTATCTGATATTAGTCTAATATTTTTAACAAATGCAATTGCTTGACTTGATTGTCCAATTAATTTCATTCCAGTTTCAATATAACCTGAGTAATCTCCTTGAGAATTTTGCGAAAGTGCTGTCGTATCTACGTTTAGAATTTTTGATGATGAACTATAAAAATTAGTTATAATTTCATTCGATAAATATGGATTTTGAGTATAAGTTGATATTGGTGAATTAAAACGTCCGAATTTGTGATTAGGAACACAAAGTCTAAATCTTATTTTTTCTACACCATCAACAATTCCAACAACAGTTTCTCCGATTTGAAATGCAGAAGAAGCACCATTTCCGACAAGTTGTCTATTGTCAGAAATTTCAACTAACTTAGGAATTGAATCAACATTACTATTACTATCTAAAAATTGATAGAATCTGGTATTGGGTTTTAGATTAGAAGCATTAAATTCAACATTTCCAGATCTTATAAATTTTTCATCAAGATTACGAACAACTTCATTACGGGTAGATGTATCTACTATATCAAAATTTCCATTTTCATTAGTATTATTCAGATCAACTGTTTGTCTATTAGATGTAGATATATTTGTGTCTTGTAATTGAATTGTTCCTGCCCAACTATCAATCTCTGGTTGTAATTTAACTATTCCATTATAAACAACAACATTAAAGGGATTTACATTTTCAAATTTAGTCGCAAATGGTTGCTCTAACCAATCAACTTCATTATATGCAAGAGTTAATGCTTGACCAGTTTTTTGAATAGAAGGATCTAATAAAATTAAATTTTCATCATTAAGATCTAAATTTTCTGGAGATAAGTCATCTGTCGTTGCTATTAATGAATCTAATGAATTTCTAACAATATTTGCATTCAAAGTTTTAGTAGTTTTATCAATTAATATTGTTGATAAGAAAGAATTAAACTTAGAATTGTCAGAAAATGAATCGACAAAGAAACCACTCTTAAATCTATCTCTACCTTCAGTATCTTGAATTTTTAAAGTACTTGCATTTATTTCAAGAAGAGATAGTGTAGTTACTCTTTCCAAATTTTCTACTCTATCTTCAATAAGACCAATATCTCTCATAGTATATCTTCTGTTATCAGTTAATGAAATAATCGCATCAGATGTATTATAAAGATATGCAGGATATTGAATTGTTCCAAGTTCTAAGAAATTACCTCTCTTACTAGGTGATTTTGGATTTTTTGAAGATATTCCTTTTTCTACAACAAAATTGCCAAGAATATCTAAGTAAATCTTATCTATTCTTGGAAGATAAAAACTTTGATCAACTATTGCACTTTCGCCCGGTGCCAATAATCTTAATGGAGACGTATTGAATGTTGAAGTTCTAGAATTAAAATCGAACGGTGACCTATCAGTTGTTACACTAGGATCAAAAGTTGCCACTCTAGGTCTAAAGTCTAAAGTATCTGTTGCCCTAATAGATCCTCCAATATTTGGTATATCTTTAGATAATCTTTTCTGATCATAACTATTAATAGTGAACACATCTCCAGTATCATTTGATGGAACTGTATAGTGATCAAAAACTATCACTATACGACGAGAGGGTTCATGAATATTTCTCAATCTTTCAATTCTTGAATAATCGTAATATTGATTTTTCTGACCCCTATTTAAGACATATGATTTGGTTATGTCAGTATAATTTCCACTTGTTATGGAATCAATTTGAGAATTAATTCCCGATTCTTCAAATACTACTGCTTCACCTATAGAAAATTTATTTTCATTTAGATAAATAATTCCCAATTTATTATTAGATCCCGTTGAAGGATCTGTGATATTGTTAGTAACAACTCTAGCAATAGTATTACTTGAAGATCCTATAATATTTTCGCCAATTAATGCATTTGCTCCGACATTAGATATAGAGGGAAAATCTACTATATCTAATGTCGGATTTGATTCATTTAAAGATTCGTAAATTGCAAGAACTTTTGAAACGTCCGGATAATTTAATGATATTTCTTCATCTTGAACTCTTAGTCCATAATATTGATTATATGTCAATCCATCATTTTTGGAGGTTGCAACGTCACTTCCAGATTCTCTTAATTTTGATTTGTCTACAAATAAAGTTTGACTTCTACTATAATTTTTAGTTTTAGTTTGAATATTATTTTTTTCTACTGTAACATTAACAACAGTATTACTATTTGAAAGAGTGTTATCAAGACCTCTAATAGTTAATATGTCATTATTGATGCTAAAAGTATCTGAAGTGATTGTTCCTATACCTCCTCCAGAATATCCAATACCAAATCTCTCTTGATCAAAATTGACCCAAGATATGTCAGCAATATCATTCACATTACTGACATTCAAAGTTATAGTATTATTCGCAGCTACGTTTATTCCCGATAATTGATCGATGAGATATAGACGAGAATTGGAAAGATCAATACTAGAAGTATTTGGTTCTATTAAAGGGGCATATAAAGTTCCAGAACCTCTAATTGTTGGAGATCCTAAAAATCCATTAACTTGAATATCTGATGTTGGGAGTGCTCCATTGAACACACCAGAAACACTTGATATTGCTGAAATTTCGAGCGATAATCCATCTGCTGCAACACCAGACACTCTATTGTAATATTCCAAAGAAGAACCCGACTGTTGATATCTAATTACAGTGTCGGTATTAATTCCAATAAAAGTTCTACCTGGAGAAGTTACTGTAGAAATACTACTTACAGTTGAAGTAATTGCTAATTCGGATATTGCTCCTGGAAAATTGAATTTACTTAAAATTGAATCTGCCTTAAAATCACTTCCAGAAAAAGGTGCTAGTTGTTTTACTGATTTGATGTTTTGAGTATTATAAGCAAGAACTTCAGTTATAGTTCTTGAAGATTCTATTCCATTGATAATTAAGATTTCACCCTTTGCAAAAGTTCCAGAAGTTTGTCTCAAAAATATTTGATTTGATGATCCATCTGCTGTAGCAAATCCAGTTGATCCAGTGTTTTTTCCTTTGACAAAGAAAGACTGCTTTATCTCACTTGAAGACACGGATTGATTCAATGTCAATCTTGTATATGTCTGAATATCATATAATCTTAAATCCCAACTAGATGATGCATCAGAATATGCTGCATCGGTAACATTAAATGAATATACTCTTGATTCTCCAATTTGAGTTCCTATACATCCAAATTGTGCATAGAGGGAAATTGTTTCTCTTATCTTTGCTATCCCAGTTACATTATTAACTCTCAACAGATTTCCCATTTCAAATGGGACTGTAGTATTTTTAATATCTGCAGTATCTCTAGGTTTTTCTATATCTATAATAGAAGTTGATATTTTTTCAATATCATATCCTTGTACGTATGCTTTTCCTGGTGATATTTTTAGTGCTGCTAAATTTTCTGATGGAACGTTTCCTTGATTTGTTTGTTCATTACTGAAAAAAGTTCCGTCACTACTTAATCTATCATTTAAGGATTCTTCTAAATTTAAATCAAATTGACTCAGAGTGTAATTTCCAGATTCATCAAAGGTTCTTTCTGCAAGATAATCTCGAATTCTATTATGCTCAGTTTTGGTTATAGTTTTTTTAATTTTTCCATTTTTTACTCTCAATAATTCTACAAAATCAGTATCATTATTATCTGTTAGAGGTTTTTTTGTAAGAGATAGGGATATTCTTAATCTATCAGATCCTGGTGACGCATAATTTGTAAATCCTTTTGCATTATCAAATAAAGATTCATCTTCCTTTGCATCAACAATAGATTCTTCTATTTTCAATCCAATTCTATATGAAGGGGTGTTTGTATAATAATCTAAAATGATTGTTTGCTCAGAGACTTTTACAAAGAAACCTCTTATGAAAAATATTCCTTCCCCAATTGATACTGAAGATCCAGTAGCAGTTGAATTTAAATTAATCAAGGATGCAAAATTTGTTCCTGCACTTATTGTTGTATTTCCATAAACAACATTTTCATTTGCTGATAATAATTCTTGATCAATAAATTCAGAAAATTCAAAACTTTCATTTGATTTTAAATATTTTACATATAGAGTAATATATTCTACATCGTCATTTTCTGTTGGTAAAACTATTTTCTGAATTTTAGCAGTAACTCCAGAAATTTGTCCTGTTATCGTTTTTCCAACAAAATTTTCAATGTATAATGATATGTCAACTCCAAACTGAGTTGCATTTACTTTAACAGCGTAAAATTGTTCATCATACCCAATGTTTCCAGGAACAACAACTGATCCTTCTTTAAATATGTGACTTGCAAAATCTTCTACTTGATTTTGAAGTATAGATTGTAAAGTTGTTAACTCTCTACTCTGGACAGGATATCCTGGTTTGAATAATACTTTTAAAAAATTTTTTGATGAATCAAAATCATCATAATATGGATTAATGTTTAAATTTGTTTTTTGCGACATTTTTCTTTAGAATTCCAGAATAATTTTGATGTCTTCTTTTTGCCTAGAGTCTCTTTCTACAAGAGAACGATTGTCAATGTAAATAACATCTCCCGTATTTTTATTTATCTCCGGATTGGCAAGTCCATCATTGAAAATAACTCCTACATTAATTTCTTTAGATCCAATTGTGGTTGTAATTCCACTAAAATTTGTATTAATTGATGCTGTAAAAGTTCCATCAGAAATTGTATTTGTTGTTGATTCAAAACCAATAACATTGGCCTTGCTAGTAACATCATTTCTATCAGTTTGATCTAAAGTATTGGCAAAGTTTAAGGACCTATCTTGATAATATTTTAATATTTTAGTTTCAGTATCATATGATGCAATATATCCTCTTGCAATATCACCAATTGTAGTGGATTGCTCAATTTTATTACCTATGGTAGGAATAGCATCAAATTCTGATGTCAATTTAATTGCTCCTAATGATGAATACTCACTTGCACTATAGAGAGTTGCTGAACTATATTTTTCTGGGTTTTTTATAATTCCGACCTGAGCAAATTTAGTATTTGTCGGAAAATCTCTTGTAGAATCATCAAATCTGGAATATGCAAGAACTTTATCTGCTCCCAATTCTTCATATATGTTGTATCCATGACCTCTTGATGGAGGTATAATTGGAATTAATTTTGCTGGATTTGAAATAGTATCTGTTGATGCATGTCCAAAATCAACAATTCCAAATGTATATCCACTACCACCAGAAATAACAATTGTTTTTGTAATTCTACCAGAAGTGTCAACTTCTATATTTACTTTTGCTCCCGATCCATCACCCTTAATATTATATGTGCCTGATCTATAAACGCCACTCCCACCATTTTCAATATACACATATTTTATTTGATTATTATTGATATTAGAATCTGCGGCATTTCTTACAGATTGAATTTGAAAATCAGTTGACGTTGACCAATCACTCGGAACAACAATATATTCAGTAGAATCGAATTTGATTATATCACTTGGAGGTATAGTAAACAAATACTTCCAAAGATATCCATCTCCACTTGTTCCTGCAGCAGATATTTCTAGATCTGTAAATGTTGGTTCATCTTGAGATGTATTTCCAGTTAAGTTTGTTGTTCCCCCAATATCACCATGAGATCCATTATAGATGCATATGTAAACTTTAAAATCACTATTGACAACATAATAGTTGCTATCAAAAAGTCTTGCACTTTTTGAAATCGGGGTTAAATTTCCAACATTATAATCATGACGATACATTTCATAACGATTATTTGAAACCCAATTAACTTTTCTTACAATCCTTCTAATATTTGAACTGTTCAGTTTTTTTCCAAATAATGCCGTGTTTCTATAGTGACTCAAATACTGTTGATTATCAATTGGACTTGGGGGGTCTGATGGACTATCATCCCATGTAGTGCTCCTACCAAATCCTACAGGAGTGGATGGTGTTCCGGGATTTGAAAGTCCTAAAAATATATAATAGTTATTACTATCACCCAATACAGACTCTACAAAATTATTGGCATTAGCAATCCTAAATTGATCTGTTACTATAGCGGACATATTACACAGTTTTTAGATATTTATATGTATAAAATTATCTTTAATTTTTAATATTTTAGGAAGTTTCTTCGGGAAGTGCTCCTGTCAATCTAATACCTTCACCTCTTCTTTGAATTGATGGAAAAGTTGACAATCCAACATCAACAGTTTTTCCGGAAACTCCAATAGAAATTGGAGCAGAAGATCTGGTAATTGTAGTAAATAATCCCCAAGAAAATTCCCCAACATAATCTCCACTGGCAGAAAGACCTATTATATCAGTTCCGGAGTCTATATTACAAGTAACAATACCAACAAAACCCTCAAAGCTTATTTCTCCAACATAGTAGATATTATCTAAGAATGTTGTTCCAATACCAACTACATCAGCATCAGAACTATCAACCGATGTTACTCCAGATCCAACTATGGTATCCTTAATAAATATTGGATATCCAATCTCTAAATCATTTCCAAAAAGTGTTTTTCCTCTATCAAGGAAAAACTTAAGTGCTAGTGGATGTCCACCAGATCCGGAAGTAGTTCCTATTCCTGTTATAATTCCGGAAAATCCTTTAATAAATTCTATTTTCTGCAGGTTTTCAATATTTCTATTTGAAAAGGGTATAATGGTTTTAGGATCTGCAGTATATCCAAATCCAGGATTTGTGATTGTAGTATCGGTAATTACTCCATTAGTAATTGTTCCTGTAGCCTGAGCAGTAGTCCCAATACCAATACCAATTTCAATCGGTGATTGAAACTTAATATCCACTGTCGATCCTACATATCCACTTCCACCATTTGGAATTGTAAGATTTGAAACTGTTCCCCCAACACCAATAGATGCAGTAATATTCGCAGGAGAAGGATCTGCTTCACCATCAACAATAAGACCTGCAATTTTAGCAAATGGACCAGGAACAGGAAGATCATAAGTAAAATTACTTACACTATCAACAAAAACTCTAGAGTCTGAGGTTGTAACATCTTTAATAATTTTTGCGGTTGGATAAATTTGAGAAATTGTAGACTCTCTCGTTTTGTAAACAAACTCTCCATTAATTACTCTATCAGTTTTTTGTTTTGTCCATGACATTGGTCTATAATTATTTTCATCAATACCTTCATCTTTATACATATTCGTCTCAAATTTATCTGAAGTTGATATATCAAAAACTACTCTTTGATCTTGAGTAATGGTTTCTGAAATAGTATCATTTTTGAATACTACAATATCATCACCTCTTTCCAATGTTGGAATGACATTATTTACTTGCAGGTCATCCAAACCTCTAGTTCCTCTGTAGAAGAAAATATCAATTTTATCTTCTGGTTTTGGTGGAATAATAAATGCAAATGAAGTTCCTCCATCAAATAAATAAGAAACTCCAGGATCTTGAATGATTCCATTACAAATAATAATTAAGACATTTTGAAGATCAATTGTAGAATTTTCATCTTTTTCAAAACTTAATGTTGTTCCATTATATTCAAGTGGAAATCTTATTCTTGATCCATCCTGGAAATTTTTAATTGAATCTATATAATCAAGTTCTCCAAATTGCCATGAACCAAAATTATCACTGAAAACATCTAATACTGTCAATTCATATTCTGAAATAGGAGATACTAAATTTTTATCGGTAACAAGTCCAACTGGTTTAAATACATCACCTGCTATAAATGAATATCCAGATCTTGATATAAAGAAAGAATTGACTGCAAAATAAGTTGATCCAATACCTGTTGCAGAACTTTCACTAACATCAATATTCAATAGCAATCCAGTCCCAGTATCAGTAGTTGTTCCAACACCAATTCTAGAGACACCTACGACTTCAAGATTTTCATATGTTGGTTCGGAAACAAATATTTTTGGATTATAATATCCAGTTCCACCAGATCCAACAGTAAATGTTAATGTTCCACCAGCTCCAATATTAGCTGTTATATTAGCAACATCTCCAATATGATCATCTTCATAAACACTTATCCCAATTGATACTATTCCATTATATCCAGAACCATTGATATCAGTAGATCCGAGTCCAACAGAAACAATTGAACCGTCAGTAGCATCGACGACAGCAGTCGCAGAGACTCCTACAAGAGGTGCAAACCCAAGTCCTCCGGTTGATCCCAAAGAAACAATAAGTCCTCCTCTAGGAATTTGATTTTGATTTATATCAGATTCAGAAATCAAAATACTATTCGGATCTGCCGGATCTTGCCTAATACCACTGAATTGAATAGAAGATATTCCTATAGGTGTTTCTTGTTCAATAATTGAAAAATTATTGTTTGGATTATTTAAAGTTGTTGGAGTTTGGAATATTCCATTGATAAATACAAGTCCATTTCCACCACTGGTTCCGGCACCAACACTATTTGCTCCATTGATGGTAAGTGTAAATGTTCTACCAATTCCATTAAATTCTTCAGAAAAGTTATCATAAATTTCATTTGTAGTGTAATCTTGTCTAAGAAACACTCTGCCAGTAAATTTTGATGTTTGATATGCTAAATTATTATCAGTTCTTACAATATTAGAGTTTCCTCTAGGTGATTTTGTGAAGAAAATGCTTTCATCAACAATAGTATAAGATCCTTTGTAAATTCTAGATTGTGTACCATCTGTATGAGATGTTGCAGATGATCCAACAAATCCTCTTTCGACATTAACTAAAAATTCTGTTCCAATATTTGTAATAGGTCCAACATTTGTTGTTCCCAAACCAACATTGACAATATTCATGTATTCGTCATCAATCCTTAGTACATCGAGAGGAGATATAGTTGTAATACCACTTAGAGCAAAAGTAGTTGTTTCTGTTGAAATACCTCCATCATTTCCCAAAAGTGATTGGGAAATCTTAGTAAAGGTAAGTGGATACTGAGCAATATTATCTATGGTAATGATAGCCTTTTCACTTCTCTTTGCCATCGAAAATATATGAGCATTTCCTTCACCCGCAGATGTAAATGTGACAGCTGATCCTGCTTTAGTTGTTGATATTGAAAAATTATTATCATCATGAACAATCGCAAACACTTGAGAAGGAAGTTCTTCATTGATAGAACCATTCTTATACATCATTGCAGTCGATCCTACACCAACAAAAGTTGATTTTGGAGTGTATATCAATTCTTCATTATTACTAAAGAAATGGTTGTTGATTAAAAATTTACCTGTCGAAAGATTTGTTATATTACTATTTGATGGATTAAATGATTTTGCAAAAATTGGAATAGTATTTGATCTCAATACGAAATTATCCTTATTGATTCTTTCACCATTAATTGCTAGATATAAGGAAGTTCCTACAGTTTCAATAGAATTTCCGTATGAAAGATCTGGTGCTTCATTAATGAAATCAACTTGAGTATATAAGCATTCACTAAAAGAACTAATTTTTATATCACCATCAAAACTGGAATCTGGATAAAACTTGACTAAAATATTATCTCCAGATATTTCTCCACCAAATGTTCCAATACCAGAAGCATCATCAAAAGAATTGTCATCGGCAAAATTAGATGCTGAAAGTGAGAGTGATTGCTGAGTATAAACATCAGTTAGATCAGAAATCATCATAATTTGATGAATTGATTTTATTGTAGATCCAATACTAACTTCAACTAATGATTTAGCAGAATCAAAAACATTTTTATCTAAACTTAAGAAAGAGGTAGAAACTCCAGAAGTAGTTGAGGAAAAACCAGATTTATAGATCGCTGACCTTTCATTACCCTCCGGTTGACCTGGTAAACTATATCTAAAAGTTCCAACACCAACAGAAGTTGTTCCAAATCCAACTATACGTGTTTTGATAACTACATCTTCATCACTATTATTAGTATAATTTAAGTTGAATGATCCAGAATCTATATCTGCTTCGAAAAGTCCTATAAGATCATCTGAATATGATATATCTTTAACATCAAAATAAAATTCTGAAATATTTGTATTGGTTCCATCATGAGTTACATATAATTCAACAAAGTTCATTTCATTAGTAACTTCTTTATAAATCTGTGCATTAACATGGAAAGATGTAAAGTTATCAGTTGAAACTCCAATAATATTAGTTGTAATGCCTGGAAAATTTATTTGACTTCTAGAAGTTACATCAATAAATCCTATTGATGTTGTACCTGCTCCAATAATTTGATTATCAAATTTTTTCTCAATATACTTAATATCATATTCAGTATTGAAAGGGTCTTTGGGAGTAAATCTCAAATACTTATCATCAAACTTATCAATCTCTATTGAAAAATCTCCATATTGTTCATTATTTAATGTAGTAAATCCAGTTCCTACATTAACTAAAGATTGTTTTTGTAACATAACAATATTTTTATTGTTATTATCATTTAAGAATAATAAATTTGTTAGTTGTACTTCATTTTTACCACTTACATCGGCAACTTTAAATAGATAGTTACTATAAGAATTTCCATCATCAATTTTAAGTATGTCTTTATATGGAAAAGGTTCATCTTCAGAATTGGAGAACTTATCTGAAATATTGTCTATTTTCAAAACAATATTAGATATGGATTCTTGATAATTTACAAGTTTTTTATTTTTTAATTTTAAGAATTTTGATTGATCTTGTGCAAGGTCTACATCTTTCACAAAATCAAAAATATTAATAGTATCAACTCTTTTTTCTGAAATATAATCTTTTACAATAGTCGTTGAATCAGAAATACTAGTAATTCCAACCTTCTCGTCACTATCAGAAATAATTTCAGTGTCTGAGAAATTTTTAGTTCCAATAGAATGGACTAAACTATTGACAGGTGTTTTAATATCATTCCATTTTTGTCTACTCTTAATAGAATATGAAAGATTTTGATAATAATCATTATCTTGAAGAACTTGAAAATCTTCACTCAATTTTCCAGTTTCATTTTCCCAACCTTCAGATACTCTATTAGAAAACTTAATATCAAAAATTCCACTATAATTTGTAAGAGATTCTATAGTGGCAATGTTTCCTGTAGATTTGCCTGTGATTATTTCATTAGTAGAAAGATTGTAAGTACCAATTACTTTAAGGATTCCAGAATTATCATAACTAATAACCTCAAGATCTCTTTCAATACCATTAGAGAGCAATTTTTCACCAACTTCAAATTCTGATGGTGTTACTGAAATTGAGAACGAGGGGTAATTTGTTTTAGATACAATAGTTCCAGATGAATCTTGAATTGTTTTTGCAATTCCTGTATTTGTTCCCAATCCTCCAATATTAACTGTAACTTCGTCATCATTTATTCCCGATGTAATTCTTGCATTATCATATTGTACTACTTCAAAAAATTCATATTTGTAATCACTAGAATTAAATCCATCTCCATCAACGCTAAATTTTTGGATTCCTTCAATAAAAACTTTCTCACCCACACTAAAAATATCTGTAGAAAATCCTGAAAGTGGTGTTGTTATAATGCATGTAAAAATGCCAGAGTTTGATGATTCAACTTTCTTAATACTAACACCATTGGTGTTATTGATGGCAAAAAATTCTGCTGATTGATCAGATATTCCTTTGGGAGGAACGTCAATAATTAAATTAGTGATTGAGCTGCCAGTAATTTCTGGTATTATTAATCCACTGTTCAATATAGTTTTTGTATTATTATTTACGACAATAATTTTTGGTGGTGAAATATATCCAGATCCACCAGAAATTATTGTTACAATACCAACTGTATTTGAGTCTTTTAATTTAATTTTTGGAGATATAAAAGAGTGTGGTCTTAAGGTTATGTCTGAAGAATGCTCAAAGTTTTCATTAATTATTTCTAATTTCTCAATTTTTCCAATAGTATTGGAATCTAAGGAGACGGATAGATTTTCTCCATTTATAGTACTCACACTTGAAAGAACTGGGAATTTTTTATATTCAGATCCACTAGATATAATTTCAATCGTATTTACTGGACCAGATGCTGATGTTGAAGTTGTAGTGTATTCTAAATTGTCGCATTCTGTAGAAGCATATCCTATCTTTTCTGGAAATTCATGTAAAGAAATTTGGAAAGTAGTTGTTCCTATGCCAGAGATATTATAAGTTTGATTATAGACACTATCTACAAATAAAATTTCAGAGAAATTATTCACATTTTTATCAGAAGAACTTATATATCCAGATTTTTCTAGAGAATAATAAAGTCTTTCTGGTAATTCAGATCCATATTTGATAGTAAATGACGCATCAGTAGATATTCCTATTGTTCCAACACTAATTGTGCTGAAAGTTTCTGTAGATCCTGTTGATACAAACTCATTCTTAAAATCTTGATCATAATAAAGTCTAAATCTATATCCAGATAAAGAAGAATCTGTTAAATCAAATACCAAATTATTATTTTTAATTGTTTGTATTTGTGGATTAATTGGAGATATTATTTGTGAAGAACCTCCCGTAGAAGCAAAACTTACAACTGTTGGTGGATTTTGTTGAGAATCTATTAAAGTTTCACAGAGATTAATTTTATTTCTATTAACTTTATAAACAAAATATTCGTTATATCCACTATCTTCATAAAGAACTTTATCACCAGTTACTAACTCATGATCTGTAATTGTGATTTCATTAGTTACTGTATTAATTCCTGTAGAGTTGAATCCAATTGGATTGACTACAATATTATCAATTTCTGATTTATAAAGAACACGAACCGATGTTGAGTTTCCAACACCTACGGAAAGATTTGGTCTCACATTCATAGTGATTGAATCACCATTAACTAATCCATGCGAATGAGAAGTTGATATTGAAACCGTTGAAACAATTTTCTGAATTTTTCCAAGTTTTTGTCTATTATTAGTATCAAAATAATAATTATCTACATTACCACCTCCCGATATAAAGAAAACTTCATCAGAAGTGAGAGAAGTTTTTATACCGATAGTATTTGCAGATTTATTGACTGCATAAACTGTTGCTGGAAGAGTGAATGATATTCCTGTAGGAGATGTTGAAATTGAAATGGTTCCATTACCATTTTGACTAAATGTAAGTCTCTGATTAGTTTGAAGAGAATGATCTTCAATACTAATGCTTTGTGTAGGAATAGATTTGGTAATCACCTCCTGCCCGAAAGTATATGATACTTCATGCCCAAATCCTGCCGTCGTACCAAAACCAACAGATTCTTGTGGATTAAAGTAAATTCTATTATTAACTTTAGATTCAAAATAATCTACATTTTTATTAATTGTTAGTGTTTTTGGTTTGAATGATACTGCGACTCCTATAGTATGTGCAGTTCCTGGAAGACCTCTACTTACTCTAAAAGTATTTTTATCTGGGTATACATTTAAGATTTCCAAAATTTCAGTTCCAATCCCAACACTACTACCAACAGAAACTCCTGCAGGAATCTGTGTTACATATATTTCTGTCGTAGCTGCTCCAGAAGATACAATTTCTGTTGTTAATCCTACGTTTGGAATAAATGGAACACTAATTTTGAAAGAATTATTTAATACAGAGATCTTTGAAGTACCAAATCCAGATATTACAACGTTATCATTGTTTGATAACGTATGGAAAGGAGAAATTGTTACAGTTACTTTATCATCTGCTCTCCAAGTAAATAAAGCATCATCATAAACTTCATATGAAGTTTCAATTGCATTAATATTTCTCCCTTTTAAAGATGAAACCTTAGAATAAATTCCTCCACCGTTAGTATTATTATTACTAAAATTTAATACATCTTCTACTTTATAATTATCTCCACTATTGACGATAGAAATGTCGGAAACTGACCCTTTACTGACAGATTCTACTAATATTCTTTGAGATTTAATATCTTCATTTTCAACAATAAAATCATTAGTAGATCCAGATTCTAAAATTTTGTAACCTAATGTATTCCTAGAAAGAGATGAGTTATTAAAATTGAATTGTTGATCTAAACTTTCATTCTCATCAATTGTGTTTGATCTAAAAGAATCCCCTATAAAATATGGAAATAGTGGTTCTCCTGTGATTTCATCTATACAAGCATAATATGCATATATTCCATTTGGAAAATCTTTCGTCTTTGAAAATCTTCCATTATTTTTATCGAGATCACCATTTTGAGAATCATACATATAATCCTCAATAAAAAATCCTAAAGGAAAATCAGATTCTGATGGTCTATCATAAACATTTGTTATACTTTGTGTATAACTAGATGTCATAGTTTTAATACCAGAACTTATGTTTTCTGGGTCTACAATTGAATATGGTCCATAGATAGGATTTCCATCATATGCCCATCCAATAATATTGGATAAAGTCGTATTAGTATCATTAAATGAAGATTTTAAGTTTTGAAAATATCCAGTTACTGAGTATGATAATTCATTATTTACATCTTTTAATATTTCAGTTTGTTTTGTAGGAAACTTTTCAACTTGATTGATAGAAAGTTCTCTTATAGATGCTTCTAAAATTTCGCCACTACCATTAGAAACAACATCAACTGTAGTAGAAGTTGCATATCCTATTCCTCCATTAATAATACTAACACTAGTAATTTTGTTATCAATAACTACTGCTCTCAATTTAGCACCACTTCCTGCATTAGTTGGATCTAAAACTACTAAATCTGGTGTTGAAAAATATTCAATTCCACCAAATTCTATATTTGTTTCAATTATAGATCCATTAACTATAATAGGAGTTATTTGAGCATCTCTACCAGTTTTGACTGTTAGTGAAGGTTTTTTTTCAAAATTGAGAATATTTGATCCATATCCAGTTCCTGGTTCATAAACATAAATTTGTTCAATAGATCCTTTCACAACCGGTGTTGCTTCTATAGATTGAATTTGTGTTGATGTTCCAATGCCAACTGTTGTGAAATTAATATTTACTTTTATATCTGGATATTTAAATTTTTGGAAACCATTTCCAGTAGTATTCAATTTTTTATAATTTTCTCTTTCATAATTTGTAGTATTTGTTCCTCCAATACCTGCATCACATAATCTGAAGGAATTTTCATCAAGTTTTAAGATGTAATATTGATTTGAAGTTGTAATTCCTGATATTCCACTTGTGTCATAACTATATTCTACGATTTCCCCATTATTGAATCCATGATTTTTAAAATAAATTGAGTTTTGTACCGTAGAAATTCCTGTCGGTTTAACTAAAAGTTTTCTATTTGTAACTGATCCCCCTTCTATCACTTTTATTTCTGAAATAGTATTATTCAAAGATTCAGTTAAGAATTTATGAGTTCCACTCCCAGATATAGAAGTTGAAGCAAAAGAAATTTGATTAGACTCACTTACATAATCATCATAAGTATTAAATAATTTTATTGTTGTATTATTATCAATTTTTGCAAAATAACTTGCATTATTAGATAATCTAGATACTCCTATTCCAATACTAACACTATCATATCCATTATTTCTATAAGTAATTTTTTGCCCATTCGAAAAATTGTGATTACTTGAAAATGTTAATTGATTAGTAGTTGTGCTTATGCCACCACCTTGTGTAGTTTCTCTGGCATCAAATAATACTTCTCTTCTTCTTTTGGTCAATACTGGTTCAAAAAATCCCCCAGAGACATTTCCACCAGTAATATTAATTGATAATACTTCTTCAATGTCAAATTCTTGTTTATCTATAATAATATCTGTTATTGCTCCAGATATAACTGGCAAAACCAAAGATGTTGTTCCAACACCACTAGATACTGTTATTTCTGGGACATTAATAACATCAAAATTAGATCCTCCATTTAAAACTCTAACATCTTCTATCGGACCATAATAAACTTTATCGAAAGTTTTGTAATTGGAAATTTCAACTCCATTGATTAACATTCCAATTGATCCTGGAACTGTTTCTTCCTCAATTCCATCTTCAATATTGGGATTCAGAGAAAATTTCTTTAGAATTTTTTGTGGATTTATTATATTTGATTTTTGGGAATATAAAATAAATATATGAGATTCTAATGTCGGAGTAGGTGATTTAAATTGAATGGCATTTGCATCAGAATATAAAAAAGAAGAGGAGGAGGTGTAAAGTTTTATTTGCTTATTGTTAGATAAAACCTTGACATAGTACGGACCTTCTTCCAATCCTATTAGTGGTTCTCCATTTGGAATATATTGGACTTTTTCTCCACTTATGAATGGAACAGGAGTGTCGAATAAAATGGTGGTATATAGTCCGGTGGCATCATCTTTATCGATAATATCTGAAATTGATGCCGAATTAATTGCTTTTGTTATCTGGTATGTATATGAAGTTTCAAATCCCTTTCCCCAAGATGGAAGTGAGTTTGATGCTATGTATGCAAAATTATCATCATCAACATACATGTTCTGAATATCAGAAATAATGCTGTTATTCTGATATTTAAAATTGACGTTAGTACTATTTGCCTTATTAATTTTTCTTCTTAATTTTATAGATTGCTCCTCATTTGGAGAGAAAGCATTTAAATTTCCTATAGAAATTGAATTGGATGTAATATCTGCATTTATGTATGGAGTGTCTGTAGTATCTGTAGGATATATTACATTATTTGTTTCTTCATCTACAAGTTCTATACAATCACCTTTCTTCAGTTGAGATCTATCAACTGACGATTGTAATATAGCACCAGTTGGATTTGAACCACCAATAAAACTGTCAATTTTTATCGAGGAACTGGTATTATAAATCCAAGAATTTGCAAAAATTTCTCTATATGTTTTATTTTGTTCTGGATTTTCAATTAAAGTTCCAATACTCTTGATTGGTAAGATTTGTCCTTGATCGACAAAAATTGATTTCGATTTTTGAATAAAGTCAGAAAGAACACCTCTCAGTATAATAACAACTTTTTTTGATGCATCTCCATTTTCATAAGAAAAATATGTGTCATCAGAAAAAATATCTTCTGTAGCAGTAATATTATCAACAACTCCAGAGCATCCTAAAAATTGATTAATACTTTTATCAGAATACGTGATAGTATTATTTCCAGAATATACTGTTCCTGTCTGACCAAATCCAATTGTAGAATCTACAGATATTACAGAAGATCCAATACTAACATTCTCTAAAATTTTTGAGTTGGGAGTAATTGCAAAATTACCTTGAACATTACTATTATCACCATATCCAACAAATAGCCCTACCTTAAAATATTGTTTTTGTCCTCTTGTAAATATTTCAACCGAAGATATTGAAGCATATGTTGAAGAATCTATTGTTTTAGTTAATGTCTGCCCTATTGTTTTTGTAATATCTCCACTAACAACTTCAGCAATACATACTTCTTTTCTAATAAAGTTTGCATCTGAGGGTTTTATGAGATATTCTTCAAGATTGATTACTTGTGGAATTTCTCCATATAACACATTAAATAATATTCTAAAAGAATCTCTAGTACCTTTGGATTGATAAAAAGATCTTGATTCTTTTATAAAATTTCCAGCATTTATTTGGGAATCAAAAGTTCTATCTTCAAATCCTGGAGTATATGTAGATTTTAATTTTTTATAAAATTCTTTTAGAAATAAAGAACTTAAATTATGTACTGTAGAATTTGAATTGTGGGAATCTGTAGTTGTATCTGAAAATATTAATTCTTCTTGATTTAAATCTTGATGATAGCTAGTAATTCCACTAAATCCCCGAACACATCCAGTAAAAGTATTTGTAGTGAGTCCAGTATATGTTATAATCTCATCATCAATCTTCAACAGTCCATATTCATTAGGAAATCCCTTTGTATTTGGAACCGTAATTATTGTACTATCAGCACTAATATCAAAGGTCAAAGTTGTAAATCCTACAACTACTTCTGAAGTTAAGTTATCTAACTTCAAATATTGATCTAGATTTTCGGCAATATCAACAGGTCCTCCCTGATATTCTTGAGAAATATAATATTGCTTTAAAAAATCTACTGCCTTTTGACTTTCGTCTTGGAGATACTCCGGCAATTGATTAGAAATTATATCCTGAATCTTGATTCTAGATTCAATTCCAGTTTGTATCATATTACTTTCTAATTAAACTTCCGTTTGAATAACTTGATGTGTAAAAATCTCTATTAAAGACTGTACCTGATATTTCATCACCTGATGAAATAACATCATTAATCATATTTATTTTACTTGTAGATATGTCAAAATTGAGATAAAGATCTCTCAATCCAACAACATCATTTGATTCTGGAAATGCTTGTATTTCTATCACATTATTTGGTTTGACAGTTGATACGATATTTATTGTTCCTAAATTAATCTCACCCTTTATATAATCAACTGTTCCTGCAGATTTTGAAATGACTCTTACACTTCCATCCGATAAATTTTTGATAATAGAAAGAATTCCAGTTTTTTTATCCTCATTTGGTACATCGGTCAAATATACAATATCATTTTCTCCAGATATTCTAAATCCAGTAGATTTGATATTTTTTCCATCCTCAGATACATGAAACTGATTTCCAAAACATAACTCATACTGTGCAAATTGATTCAATAAAGTAAATAAATTTCTTCTTATTGTTACTCTAGTAATATTTGATGTGATTGATGTATCAGTATTGTCAATAGTTTTTAAAACTTGACTATATCTAATTCTTCCTCCAAATTTATTCAAATTTGTCGATTGAGAATAATTTGTAATCGACTCAATTATTTTAGATTTTAAGTTTTCTGGTGTTGATATCATTGAATCATTATAATATACAAATGACTCAATCTCAACGTATAATATCTTGAGATCTATAATCTTTTGATTAATACCAGATATTGAATATTGCTTAAGTTTCGACAAAATCCTAGATTTATTAAACTCAGATACTAAGAATCCATTTTTAGGTTTAATAGAAATTTGAACAGTTCCAAACTCGGGAGGATCTAGTTCTTCACCACCAACAACAGATACAGATTCAGTATCTGGATATATTGTTTTGATGATTGATTCGTAATCTCTTCCAGTGACTGCTCTATTTTGTGCTGAATATATTCTTGGAGCAAAATATTTGACAGAATCTATAGATTCAATATCTCCGCCATTTTGAGATGATTGATTTGTAATAACAGTAAATGGTTCTGGAGAAACTGATGTTCCATTACTATCGACTATATTTCCTGTAAATGAAAAATTGCCAGCACCGTTACCATCTTTTCCATCAGTAATAAGGTAGTTTACAGTAATTATTTGTCCAGTCTCTAATTTTTTTCCAATTAGACCGTCACCAAACAAAAGTTCATATTTTTCATCTTGAATTTCTTGGATCAAATACACATATGAATCTCCAGTAATATTAGTAATATTGCTAATCAATTTATATTCTGTTCCTACACCAGAATCTCCTTCATTTTTTACATATACTTTTATTGTTGATGTATCAATGAATGAATTATTGAGAATAAATTTTTGATCTAAAGATGAATCAACTAAAAATTGTTTCGTAAGAAATGTTCCTTCAAAAATCTCAATACCTTCAAATGTTGCAGTTTCTCCATTTGTCGATCTTTGTATATCTTCTAATATTGAAAATGTATATGAAGTATTATTTGCATTTCCAACACAAACCAATCCCTTTTTCAATGTTAAGGTTGGTGATGTAGATCCATCTACAGTTGTTGTAAAGGTTACAGATGCCTTTGCAGCACTTCTTGACTTGGGAACATACCCAATATTCCTAGCAAGAGAAACAACGTTCTCACGGAGTGTTGCAGAGTCTAAGAAAGACTCATTTACAACCATATTTGAGTTGAATGCTGTTATATAAGTATTATATGCTAAAGTATCGATCAATACTGAAAAATTGGAACCATCAAAGTCAAATCCTGTGAAATCTGAATTTGCACGTAGATAATCTTTGATAGACTCTTTTATTTGATCGAAATCTAAATTAGTAAATTTTGTAAAAGGCATATTATCTTGTTGCCTCTAAAAGGAACGAATATTCTTGTGTTGGAAACTCTTGCCCAGTGATATCGTATATCACTGTAATATCAAATGCATTTCGATCTGGTCTTGGTAGAACCTCGACTTGTAAATTATCGACTCTTGGTTCGAAATTATTAATAGATATCATAATTTGATCACTAATTGAAGAAGCTGTACCAAAATCGATAAATTCAAACAGACTTCCCCTTACATCACAACCAAATATTGAATTGAAAAATTTTTCGGTTGGTATTGTCTGAACAATATTTCTCACAGATCTACGAATTGATGCCTCATTTTTGAGAATAGGTAGGTCTTTAGTAATTGGATGAGGTTCAAATGATAAACTAATATCTTTAAATGCTCTAGATATCCTCCGAATTGCCATTTTTAACTAGAGTTTTCTTAACTTATTTATACCCTCATTCTCGAAGATTCTTTTGACCTTCTTCTAAGTCATCATGCATAATCTCCTGAAGCACTCTTTCTTCTGGATCATTCGTTTTTTTGGGTAATGACCAGTAATCTGTGGTCAAACTTGTTGTTCCCCACACTTCTTTCATATAACCTGCACTTCTATCAACCGATGAATTGCCCATTTTACTCCTATTTTGTTAGAATAGAACTTTTTGAGGGGTTCCTATCCCTATTCTTATTTATTTTTCACCCTATTCGGCATTGACACAACGAGGATTACATGGATTTGATCCACAATTATCACATACTTCACGTTCCTGTGCGGTCTTCCAGAAATATTCGTCCTCACGTCCCATTCCAAGTCGTTCAAATCCATTTTCAACTTGATAATATTGAGTCGAAACCTTAAAATCAGGCATTTTTGGTTCGACAGGTGTCAGACTATTGTCAAAAATACGTAATCTATTGTTTGGATACAGTGCATACTGCCCATTCTCAAGTTCAATTAGGTTATGAGACTTGTGTTCGGCAGGATTCTCACTAGTAGCCCAGTCAACATAGTCAGGATCATGATGATAGTTATCAATGGTACAGATATATGTACCTTTTACATTACCAAAGTCCCGAGTATAACATTCAAAGTCCATTGAACCAATGAATTTTTTATCTACCGAGACAACCCCGTAGTCCATACAATTCCAAAACTGTAGGTTTGGTAGGTTCATGTCCGGACTTGGAGTCTCAGGGTCCGCCACAAAGGCACTGATAGGCAATTTATCATACATTGCCGCATATTCTGGTAGATAGGTCTCAAAATAAAAAGCACGTCCAGGAATCGATTTAACCGATACCCAGACGCCCTTTACAAATTCACCATGTC
>Ga0209535_1000384_pt1 | contig 31108 bp, 36 predicted proteins | sample LinPmetageLP28_FD_184041 | JGI IMG/M metagenome (GOLD analysis project Ga0209535, IMG submission 184041) | Marine viral communities from the Pacific Ocean - LP-28 (SPAdes) (version 2) | ecosystem: Environmental > Aquatic > Marine > Oceanic | place: Pacific Ocean | collected 2009-08-22
TGGTTACCTGGAACTCTTAGAAATTGATTTAGGTCATAAAAATATTGTTCAAATATGTCAAGCTGTGCTTGATTTGCAATAGTGTTAAACTCCTGAGGCGTAAGATAGCCTCGCTGTTCTTTGTTTGTTATAGCTAATACTCTTTGGTATACTGTGTTTACGTTTACTGCCATTATATTTTTATTATAGGTTAAGGCCCACAAAAGCAGGCCTTGCCTACATTTTGTTTACTTTAGTTTCTTTTCAATAGTTTGGTATACTTCAACCCCTTCATCGGTTTTAAAGTATTGTGCTAAAGCAGAGTACGGATTTTCATCAAACGGAACTGTCATAAGTTTTCTATCATTTGTTCCCCACATAAATGTTCTTTGGTCATTTGATAGTTTAATAATACCTAATTCAGTAGCTTTAATTCCAACATTTCTAATATTTATGTTTTCATCATTAGCCAATTCTAAGAACAGGTAAGGGTTTTGCCTAGCAAATAGCAAGCAATCTCTTTTAATCTCCTTAGAACTCATCGTAGATACTTTATTTCCGAATTCTGTCCTTAATATAGCCTCCATACGGTCTATATCTAATGTTGTAGCTAAATTTAATGCTTTAATTTCAGCTTCAATATATTCCATATCATTTTCAGCAATTTCAATAGGATTAAATTCTTGAAATTTTTGTCCATTCCAAGGATGTATATCTAAAAAATTCTGTAATGTTTGTTTTTCTTTTGGTACAAATAATTGTCCATCTCTAAAAACAATATGACTTAATCTTTGCGGCCCTTTAAATTCATCAACAAATACTGTTTTTTGATTTTCACAATATTTCATTTCTCTTTCATATCCTAATTTCTCATCAAACCAAAATAGACCTCTACTTTTTAATACATACACAATAGGTGTTTGATTTAAATTTAATTCATACACTTTGTCTTTGTACACTTTTTTTGTTTCTTTTTTAACCTCAACAGGTTTTTTAGCAACCTGAGTTACAGGTTCTTGCTTTTTTACTTTTTCCATAATATAATATAATTTAATAGTTTAAAAAAGTAATAGTTACCCCCGTACAAAATACGAGGGTAAAAATTACAATAGTTATTAAGAGCTAAACTTGATAAAGTTGTTAGCAGCTTGTGTTACTAAACATCTTTCAGAAAGATAGTGAATTTCCATCTTGTCAACACCTGATGCAGTAGCTCCGCCAACTGATCCAGTGATCCATGATTTCATTCTTCTATCATCCATTTCAGAAGCTCTGTATCTTACGTGTAAGAAAGGACGTCTAACATTTTTACCTAATTGTTGGTCATAAACTGAAGACGTACCAGCTGGTACTAAAAGTCCTTTTAATCCACCTACGTGACCTCTTGTAGAAGCATCATTAAGATATTTCCAGTCAGTTTTGTAGAAGTCATAAGAACCTCTTCTAAATCCAGTAAAGCCTAAATTAAGTGCCATGTCAGATGAGTTTTCAAATACACCGTAATTAACACCACCAGTTACGTGAGGGTTTAATCCCGCAAGTAAATCATCAATGTATAAATTAGCGTCTCTATCTAAGAATAACATATTCTCTTCAATTGAACCTTGTTTGTCTAATTCTTTTAATAATAAATCAAACTCAGCAAGTTTATCAGCAGCAGGTGTTGCAGCATCAAATTGATTTGTTGCCACCATACCTCTACTAGCAATTGCAGATAATAATCCTTCAGATCCATCTGGTACATCCGCTGCTGCGTTTGCATGAGATTTTTCTGCTTCAATCATTGTCATTTCTAAGTAGTCTTCGAATCTTACTCTAGTGTCTCCTTCAGCTTTCATGTACCATAGGTAACCTGCTTGTCCAGCTTCTCCACTTACTTCAACCCACCCAATTTGAGCAGTATCAGAACCAGAAATTTCAAAGTGATCTTTGATAATCATTGGCTTGTTAGTGAAAGATTTGAATACAGGCTCTACAGAATTAGTCATGCTGTCAGTACCTTTGTTAAATTCAGAACCATAAACGAAGAATTTAATCGCTTGGTTATCAGTAGTTGCGATACCAGCTAAATCATCAACATTCTCAGCGCCGTAAGGCTTGATAGTTAATGCATTAGTTGCAGTCTCGATACCAGCTGTAACAAAAGCTTTAAATACAACGCTATTAACCACAGCTACTACAGTAGCTCCTTTTCTAATTGCGTGTGCTTCTGTTGCACCAGAATCAATACCTACGATAGCATCGATTGCTCCTGTAACAGGATTAACCTCTCCAGTGTAAGCTAAGTGTAGTCTACCTTGCTCAGACCAAATTACTTGATCAGAAGCCATAGGCATTTCTGCACCTACCATTCTCAAGAAAGAAGAAACAGATCTGTTGCCATATCTTTCAACTTCTTGAGCATATAATTCAGGTAAATACTGTTGTGCCCAGTTATCTCCACCTGTATGAAAATTTAAATAGTTACTCTGCAGTGTCATTTTTTGAGATGCAGGAGAAACTATGCTGCCAGCCGATGGGCCAGCAAATGAAACGTTTGTTGCCATTTTTTAATAGTTTTTAATAGTTTTTTAATTTTAGTTTAATTCCAGATAAATCATCACCACTAATAACTCTTGCTTTCATGCCACCAATTTTAACCTCTTGATGTGTTGATCTTGGGTCCATATTAATGTTTTTTGAAGACTTAACAGATTGCTTAATAGCATCTGCCTTGCCTTGCTCATAAAAATGTTGAGCTATAGAGTCGGGATTCATCGCGGTAAATAAAGCTTTGTGATAACCAGGAGCATCTGCCATCTTGTTTTCTTTATCTAAGAACTTCTTAGTAAAGTTATTGATGTCACTCTGGGTTTCTCTAACATTATCTACATTCTTCACATTAAACCTAAATCTCTTGTCGCCGACATTATATTCAAAACCTTTGAATTTATCATTAAAAAGTGAATCAGTTTTATTGTTAAACGCTTCTCTTTGAGATTGCGCTATTTCTTGATTCTGGGTAGACTCCTCGTTGTACCTATTAAAAAAGTCTAATGCTTCTTTTGCTTCGGGGGTTAGTCTATTACCAGCTTTAATTTCTTTATAGTAATTATCTTTTTTTGATTCAAGTTGTAATTTTGCTTCAGCAACTTCTTCTTTAAAAGCTAATTTTTGTCTTTTAATAACTTTAGGATCATCAACCTCTTCATCAAAAGAAAATTTGTCATCAATTAAGAATACAATTTCTTCGGATGATAGATGAGGTTTTGTTTGAGTATAATACTCATGAAGTAGATCCATGTTATCAAACTTCTCATAATCTTTGTTTAATTTTACATAATCTTCCAAATTGCCACCTGTTTCATTTATAAACTTAACTAAGTCTTGAATATTTTCAGGATACTCTATTGGTTTTTGTGCTTCTTCTTTCTGTAATACTTTTTCTTGTTCCGGTGTGGTAACGGTATTTTCAACGCGTTCCACCACTCCTGAATCGTCAGTTGTGTTTTCTTCATCTGTAATTTCTTGCAATACCGCTTCTTCTACATCTTCTTCTTGTCGTACTTCTTGCAATTCCACTTTGGCTTCTTGCCCAGTTTCTTCAACCTTGCTGTCTCCGCTAGACACGCTATTTTCTGCTTCTTGTTCTTGAACGGCATCTTGCTCTTGTTTAGGGGGTTGTGTTAAATCTACTTTGTACATACCAGACTCTTTATCAAATCCGGAGTCTTTCTGTACTTCTTGTTCTTTTTCTTGTATAGACTTTTCTTCAGTCTCTACAACTTTTACTTTTAATTCTTCTGCCATAATAAAATATTATATGATTATACAATTTATATATTACTTAGGATCAAATGTACCTAAGTCAAAATCTCCGCTTAAAATATCATTTCCACCTGATTCAAAACTTTTTGGCGGTAAGTTATTCTTACGTTGATTTATAAGCTCGCTTTGTTGGCTAGCTTGTATTTTTGTTCTTTCGTCTTTTCGATTCTCTTTTTCAGAGCTCTTTTGTTTCTCAACATTGTTCTTTGCTCCATGCAACTGCATATTCATTTGGAACTCTAAATTCATTAATTCTTTTTTAAGAGCTGCTTCCGCTTGTAGCTTTTGCATATCTAATTGCCCTTTAGCTTGCTCTAATTGAATTTTACTTTGCATTAGCGCTTGTTGTTTCTGAACCTCAGCTTGGGCAGCAACTTGTTGTGCTTGCGCATTTGCCTGTGCTTGTGCCTGTATATTTGCTTTAGCAGTTTGCTGATCTTGTTGTTGCTTTTTCTTTCTTCTAAGTTTTAACAATTGATTTGCTAATTTAACATTCTTTATCATTCTTATATCAATAGCATCTTCAAGATGAATGTTGTTTTGCCCAATAGCAACTTGAATATTATTTTCTAACATTTGCTTTTCTTCTTCATCAGGTTCGAGCTCTAAAAATATACCAAAATCATGTAAATGCAATTCAGATAATTCATTTAAAGTTGCTACATTATGAGAACCTATACTTTGAACAAACGCTGTTGCTGTAGGTGAGTACTCTAAAACATCAGATATTCTTAAAGATATTTTTTCTGCTGTTTCTGTTGTTAGGTATAAACCGCTTTGTAATATATGTCTAGTTGCTGTATTACTATTTGCTGCTGCTAATTTTTGCACACCAACTAAAGCATTCCTGTCTGGGCTACTACCGTCTCTAGCTTCGTTTAACCCTGTAGCATCTCTTATCATTTGCATATAATAGTTATATGTACTAATCAATGCTGTTAATTTATTTGTACCTGCGCTATTATTTATTTCTTGTATAGGTATTTTACCTGGGTTCATATCACCGTCTGAAGTAAATGATCTACCGATTATACTACCTGTTTGGAAGAACATATTCAATGCTTCTTGAGGATTGTAATTACTCCCGTTACCTAAATCTATTTCAGCTAAACCATCTGCATCAACGTAAACCCCATCTGGAACCATCCTTGAAAGAATTTGTTGAATTTTTAAATGAGTTAACTGTATCATATCAGCAAAGCTAGTAACTCTGCTAACTAAAGACTCTATATTGCCATTATACATTCGAGGCGCAACAATAGAGTAATTCATTTTTACTTTATTTGCATCGCTCTTTTCTCGAAGCATGTTTTCGCAAAGATTCCATTTTAAAAGTTTCTTTGCTCCAGGTATATATATTCCGTCATAAAGAACTTCTACATTTTTTGCTATACGCTCGAACTTCAATCCTTCCGTCGTTGGTGGATTAAAAGCATCAGACTTTTTAATTATTTTTTCTGCTCCAGTTGCTGTTTCTTTTACTTTATAAACTTCATTCATATACGTTTTATAATTAAAATATAAAACTTCTATTGAATTATTATCGGTCTGGTCAGATCTTGATGTATACTTATTAAATAGATTATAACTAGATCCACCGTTTTGAATTAAAGATTTTAAATCTTCATCTGTTAAATCAGGGAATTCTTTTTTAAGATCTATTAATGTTATTGTTTTCATTTCGCCCACATAATAGATGTCGTCAAAATAAGGTGATTCAGTATGTGAGTAAACTATATTAGCAGGATCTACGTATTCTATTTTTATTCCTTCAGAGGTATTAAATGTGTTTTTAACGCACCCTATACCAACTACAGCTAAATCATAGTAAAATCTTTTCTTAGTTAATTCGTAATTATTTAAATTAAAAACAGTAGAAATAGCTTGCTCTTCAGCAATTTCAATAGCTTGCTTATAATCTAACTGCATATGTAATTGTAACTCCTCGTTATTTTCCGGTAGCTGATCAGCAGGCATTCTTGATAAATCTATTCCAAAATTTTGCGACACAAATTGATTTATATCCTGTGTTTGCATATCAACCATTATACTTTCCATATATGCTGTTCTTTGGTTTACACCAAATGGATCTTGAGAAAAAGCCTTTATATCGTATGTTCTTTCAGCAATACCGTTAACAACTATATCTACAAACTTAGGTATAATAGGAACTGGTTTCCAGTCTAAATTAAGGTATGACAAATCTCCATTGATGGACAATTCGTCTTTGTATTTCTGTGTTGACTGCTCACCTCTTGCGTACAATCTTAACTTATGAAAATTATCTTGGTTAGTTAAATATCTGTTTATACCAGATGATTTTTTAAACCATTCATTTTCTATAGCTTTAGCAATTTCTAAGCCGTATTCCATTGATAATTTTTCATCATCACCAACGGCTTGACTTGGAAAGTAGTTTTTCATAACTGATTCAGCCATAATTCTTTATTATTTTTGATAGAGTTCCTTTATTTTCGTATTTATTCAAAGTGATATTAACTTTTTGTCTTATTAACTCAGCGTTAGGTCTATATTTATTTTTATTACATGCCATAATTGCTAACCCTGAGCTTATAGCTGCATCAAACTTTGTTCTCTTGTTTATATCAAATTTAGCCCAATCGTTTAATGTTCTATTAAAATATAAATTTCCGTACTGGCCTTCGTCTATAATACCAACGTAATCATTTATATATGTTTCAATTGCAGCAGCATGAGCTTGTCTTATATCTTCGCTTGAGTTAGGTATTCCACCTATTTCTTTTTCTGTAATTGATAATTTATTTCTAGCTCTGTCTGGTCTATTCATACTAAAACCTCTATAGCCTCTTCTTTTTATATAATATAATAATCTTGGTTTATTGTTTTCTGCAAGTAGTGGCATACCATAAAATACTAGCGCCATTAACATATCTTCAAAAAACATTTCTGCAGTTTGTGGTCTAGCCACATATTCTAAAAAAAACATATTAGCAGGAGCGTTTTCCATGCTAAATTTTGTTAATCCATGCAAAGAACCTTTAGAGCCTTGCCCATCTGTTGTCCCTGATATATCGTAACTATCACAACCAAAAGCACCCATATGCTCATTGCCTGGATATTTTGTACCGTTTTTAATTATAATATTATTCTGTAACTTTAAACTTGGTACCCAGCTAACTTTAAATCTTCCATTAGGGTTTGGTGAAAATTGAACTTTAGTATCTTTGATACCGTTTTTCCAAGAAAAGCTACCAGTAGTAACACTTGACATATTAGCAACTTCGTCATTGTAATCTATTTGCTCATATATCTTAGCTAAGTTAAATATACTGTTTTTAGTTTCATCTCTGAAAGCGTGCTCCTCTGTCCTTGGGAATTGTCTGTAAAATTCATTTAATGCGTCTTGGTCACCTTTTAAGCCATCAACTTCATTTTCCCAGTGTTCAATAACGCCAGTGTCAATTTCTTCTCCGTGTACATCTTTAACTTCTGTTTTTGGTGTTTCGAATACAGGTATTCCATTAGAATCAATGAATCCCTCGAAGTTCCATTCCATAGGTATGAACAAAGAATATAATCCTGAGCGAGTCTGCCCATTGCGGTTTCGTTTTGTAACATCTGAATTGTTATATAGTTTTTTAAAGTTTTCACCTCCTTTGTCTGATGAGTTGCTTGTTGATCCCATCATACATTTTCCAATAATTCTGCTACCTAATCTAAGGGTGGTTTTCGTAACACGCCAGTTGTTGAGGATGTTCTCGGGGCGCTCCCATTTACCGGCTTCGTCATGAACGAGGAGGGCGAGTTTCTCACCATCATAGGAGTTATCGCCGGTGTTTTTCCAATCGATCGTGGTGTCCAATCCTTGTATATCCTCGATGGCTTCGTTGGCGGTAAGTTTTCTTCTTGTGAACTTACTTGCTGGGACTCTGAAAGCGAGCTCGGTCTTGGGCCTGTCCATACCATCCTGGATGGGCTTGAAAAAGAAGGGATAGTTAACTGATATGGGAACCACTTTATCGGTAAACATCTTCTTGGCATCAGCCCCAGATTTAGATAAAATTCCATATCTCGAGTCCGAGGATATGGTCGCCAAATTGACCACCTCTCCTGAGGCCATGAAAGAGAAACCAGATCTACGGTTCTTGAGGTAACACATCCCATAGGATCGTATATCTGCCTTACAAGCTTCCCAGAAAAGGAAGAATAATCTATTTGCTTCTCGAAACTCTGGCTTCCCAACATCAATCTTGGTCCACTGCAGGTACATGTAATGAGTACCAGTAATGTAAGTGCGAGTCCCTTTGTTATAAAACCAAAAACCTTCTTCTCTTTTAATAAATTCTGAATCAATATACCCATGCCATTTGTTTTTAAAATCTGCTGGCAAATCTCGCCAATCAAATATTGTTTTTATTTTTTGCAATTCTTTAGGATATTCTTGAACCTCCCATATATCATTACCTTTAAAAACATCTTTGGGCTGTTTAGGTAATGCTATTTTAAGATTCTGTATCTCATATATATCACCTATCATACCTGTTTTGCTTATAACAACAACGTCATGTTCCTTATTATATCCGTATTTCCACTTTTTTCCTTTATTAAGCCTTTTAATAGTATTAATTTTAATAGGCTCTATAATGTTATATAATGATTGCTTATACATTACTTAGATCTTCTTTCTGCAAACCCTTTAAAAGCATCTTCTTTTTTGCTCAAAGGTTTATTATCTAATAAGGCTTTTTCTTCTTCAATACGATTAAGTATCTCAAAAGCATCGAATATTGCAAGTTTTTTTGTAGCCGCTGCATTTTTAAGTCTGTCAGCTGATAAATCATCGCTAGAATCTACAATAGCTTCTTTAGCAACTTTAATAAGTTCTTCAACAGCTCGCTGCCCAGCTAGGATTATATTCTTTTTCGTTTCCTTGACGTTCATACTTAATAGATATTGAATTAGTTAATACTCTGTATAATCTTTCACCATCAACAACAAATTCATATTCACTGCTAGGTGTAAATCCAACTAAATCATTTTTATTTATATCTTTAAGATTTTTGTCAATATACTTTATAATTCCTCTTAATGGAATTTCTTTTTCTAATAATATATTATTTGATTCAATTGGTTTAACAAAACAATAACCTTCTGGTGCGTACCATAAGTTGTTTCTTTTGTAAAGAAATATTTGATCTGATTTTACAAAGTATTTATCTTCTTTATAATAACTCCTACTGTTTTTTTCAACACCGTAAACATCGTAGAATCTTCTAAACACATTGTGATGAACAATAACTTCGTCTCCCACTTGTATTTCTGTTTCTTGATGCTTTGGTGTAGCCAATACTATTCCAACACGACTAACATACCGGTGGTCAGATATTTCTGTATTCAACAGCAGCTCTGTATCACCGATTTGTTTGGTATTGTCGTATCTATTGGATTTTGGTTTTATTATAAAATCAAATATACTTTGCATTAATATTCTAAATTATATTCAATTGCAACCGCCATGTTCTTATTAAAATCTTTCCAAGGTAATACCTCATTATTTTTTTTAATAAAAATAGAAAATTTATGATCTTTTTCAACTATATCACATATAGTGTGACCGCCATAAACTTCTTGGCCTACTGCATAATGCATTGCATCATTTTTATAATCTCTGCCAATACTAATCTTCCTTATCAGGCCCATCTTCTTCAATTTCTTTTATAGTACCGTCTTGTAAATTTACTGTAACTTTACCATATTTCTCTTCAAGAGTTTTTTGTAATTCACTTAACTGTCCTTGCGATTGTTGTGTTTGTAACACTGCAAGCTGTTTTTGAATTTCTAATCCTCCAATTTGCATTTGCAAACTGTTAATTTTCTGTACTTGTTCTTGAATTAATTTTAATTCTTCGTCTGTGATTTTTAAATCATCTGTTTTCTTTGTCATAAAATTTAATTTTAATTGTTATTATTATAATTATATCATTACGTAAAATACGTAATTTTTACTTTATTTGTGTGATTACGCCTTTGTCTACGGTTACAGTCTTTGCTGATTTATCGCCAGAAGTAAATGAACCCGTGGCTCCTTTAGTAGAACTAGTACCCATAAAGTCTTTTACGAATGCATGCAGCTCTTCTAAATCTAATCTTAAATCTTCTATTTGTTTTAGTAAAAACTTATTTGATTGGTATAAAGCTTCATCATTAAAAATCTCACTAATATCTGTTAAAGCATTTAATTCTGTAGCTTTTTCACTTGATATAGTTATTTCTCCATCTCCACCTTTAGCCGCAGCTTGATCTGAACTTCCCGACTTAAATAATTTTTTACCTCTTATACTACTATTTATACTTGCCATATTATGTTATATTATATTCTACAACTATTGATACACTACAGTTTCTCCATCTAACGCTAGTTGATGAATTTATAAATTGGAAATAAACTCTATCCCCAGCACTAAACGATTCATTTATATTATCATCCTTTATATAAGAATAATAATCGTCATTTCTACCCTCAACTCTTACTCTTGTTAAAAAACTAGAAGATATATAATCTGCATTTGTGCCGTTTACAGCTACTCCAAATTTTGTTGGGGCTGATGATATTAAATCCGGGGATGTTCCATGACTATGTTTCATTATCATTGTTTTAACTTGCCCATCAAATGGCGCAGTCCAGGAATGGTAATACGTAGCAGTGGTCGATTCTGTTGTATTATTCATTGGTATGTTAAATGCACTTGTAGAGCCTGAGGTTTGTGAGAAATGTGCAACTAACGTTTGATAAGTTAACTGGTTTGGTAGCGCAGGATATTCACTTAAATCAACCCCATCGGTTGTACCTGTTACAGCTATATTGCCTGTAACAGCAATACCTGTGCTTGTAGTTCTTAACTTTTCATTATTAGTATGAAATAATCTTGCTACATTAGATGCACCAGAAAAATACTTATTACCGCCTACTGTTGTTATTTCAACATTAGCACCTAATATTTTTAAATTACCTGTGCCTCCATCTTTTATATAACTATCACTTGCATCGTGATATATTTGAAGGTCAGAAGAATTACCAAAAGATACTTTTGAGTTATCTGGAAAAATAACTTCACCCTCGCCTATTTTAGCGTTAACAGTAGTGCCTGAACTATCAGGACATGTATAAGATAAAAAATCTACCGGTGTACAAGTTGCTCCATCTGCACTTTGAAAAACTAATCCACCACCAACAGTAACATCACCTGTAAAGGTCGCGTTTTGATCTTCATTAAGTGTAAGGGCTGTTAATAATGTAGCTTGTTTTGCTGTTTGAAATATTAGCCCTGAAGGATAAACATTTGGGCTACCCATAGTCCAAGTGCCTGCTGCTACACCTTTTATAGCTGCACCTGTATTAGTTGCGCTTGGATCATCACCTTGGAATAAAATAGAACCTATGCTGTTGCCATCTACTATACTAGTATCTTCTCTCCTTAATTTAAGCACTGGTGCTGTAGCGTGTTTTGACTCAAGTTCAGCACCTGTAATATCTCCAGTAGTTAATGTTCCACCTATGTTAGCGTTACCACTTATATCGCCGTTACCGTTTATGTCTAGGCTTGCACCTGTTAAAGCACCAGTTGCAGTTATACCTCCTTGATACGTAAATAGCATGTTACCAGAAGAATCCGACGTCCATGTGTGAGTTTTAAAATTAGTTCCGTAATATTGTCTCCAGTTTATCGTTGTTCCACCATTACCACTGCCATCTAAAAAGTGTGGGTAATGATTTCCAGCCGCATCATATGCAGTATAGTACAAATGTCCGTTGTAGGTGTTCCCGTTGTTTGTAAAAGTTTTATAGCCTGATATAGTTTGCGTGCCTGTTAATGTTACCGCACCAAGGGAAATTGCTGTTGGTAAAGTTTGGTCGCCGGTATTAGTGCCTGAGAGGTTTGAGGCAGCTACAGTTCCTGGAACAGTAAGAGTGTTTGTACTTTCTAACCATGATAAGTAAGAGTCTGCTCCAAAATACCCTCTAAGGTTATCAGTTCCTGATCCCTCTTCTAAAGAAAGTCTTTCGTGATACACATGGACATTGTAGTTGCTCGTGTGTGTTTCTAACGTGACAGTAGGCACACTTCCCGAACCGTGATCTAATAATTTAAACTCGACATGGTTTGAACTAGTACCACCTTCAAAAGTTTTATTAATATTCCAAGTTCCATTTTCGTTCCAAAAAACAGCCATAGAAACCTGCTCTGTTCCCGTGCCTGATATATGTCCTGTAACTCTGTAAGCGCCACCAGTTGGTAAAGCGTTTCCGCCGTGTGTTAATATAGGTAATGGTGCGTTTACATTAACCCCATAAGTTCTTCCGTATCTTTCAAAATCAACAATTCCTGATTGCGTAATTTTACCAGTAACTTCTAAATCACCTGATATAGTTCCGCCTGAATTTGGCAATCCACCCAACGATGAAAGAGTAGGTATTGTTGTATCACCTGCTAGCGCCGTAGTAGAGGTTGTTCCTAATTGTAATAAAGATGTGTTACCAGCCATTGCTTCGTCAGATCCAGATCCTATTGCTAAGTTTGAAGTACCATAACCTTGATTTTTAACAAATGCAGTAGTAGCTACTTTGGTGCTATTGTCAGAAGTAGATTGAGTCGCTGCTGTAGTGTTTGTATTTATGGTACCAACTAAATCACCATGAAGGTTAACACCAACAATATTTTTCCACCTATATGATGAATGACCTAAGTCATATGTATTATCTGCACCAGCTCTAAGAAATCCATGTAAATAACCATCTTTATATCTTTCTAAGAAATTAACACCTCTTGTGGTAGCTGTACCTGTGTTGTTTAGATTATTATTTCCAGCGGCATAGTTAGCCATGTATAAAGAGTGGATTCTAAAATAACTATTATTTACAGAACCACCTAATGTATATTTTAATCTTCTTGTTGCAGCGTTTGTACCACTATTACTATTAACTTGTCTTAATATAACTTGGTCTGTATTATCAGTTATCTCACAAAGAGTTTGCCAAGCATCAGCTCTGTAGGCTTCTATTTTTACATATGTTGGTGTAAAACTACCTGCGCCAAATACAATACCAGCCCATAATGAATATGTAGCTTCATTAGTCCATTCTAATTCTACTATACCTGGTGTATCTGTGCCGTGTTGATAAATACCATCAGAACCATTATCTGAGTACCAACTACCCGCTGTGCTTGAGTGTGCATCAAAAGCGTTTGCCCAACCACTATTATTGCTAGCAATTTCATTGCTATAAGTATAACTACCTGAACTACCACTTCTTGATGCATAAAAACCACTTGTAGTTATTGTAGCGTTGCTCCATTTATTAAACCCAGCTAAATCATTTACAATATGCGGTATATGAACCATATTAGCTTCTGACGCAGGATTTAAAAAACCACCTTTTACAACAGTACCGCTATTACTTGTGCTAATGCCATCGTACTGCATCATCATACCATCACCAACTAATATTCTGTTAGTGTTAATGTCTAATCTTTCAGTACCTCCGGTTACAACTCTCCAAACATCGGCAGCTTCAAACTGCATGTATGTGTCGGTATCACCGCTGTGTATTATTTTATTTGGTACAATTATATTTCCAGTAAATGTTGGACTTGCCTTTGGAGCAGCAGCATTTGCTGTATTAGTTGTAGTTGTCAACACACCGTCTCTTGCAGCTATATCAACACCATCAACTGTTCCTGAAATAACTAAGTTTCCATTTATATCAGCGTTACCGTTTATATCAAGACTAGTTCCTTCTAGCTCTGCACCAGTTATCTTACCAATAGCTGTAAATGTACCAGCGGCCTCTGTATTACCATTAGTAATATTAACTCTAAAATTACTATAATCAGTAGATGATTCACCTATAGAAAATGAATTGTTCCTAGAAATTAAATGAGTATCTGTATCGTCATCTTTAATTCTTATAAAAGCTTTATCATCTGTGCTTTCGAATATTGCAACTGTATTTGCTGTACCAGTATTAACGTCAAGAAGACCATCTATGTTTGCAGCGCCATTTATATCTAAACTTGTACCTTCTAGTTCAGCCCCTGTTATTTTACCAGCAGCAGATAATGTTGCAAAAGAAGCTTCATAAACCTCGTTTGCCCCACCACCTGTATTTGTTGTTGAACCGTCTAATATTGTTACAGTACCTTTGAATTCTTCAACTTTTCTTATGTTAACAGTTCTACCTGTAGTAAATGCTACTTTTTCTGCGTATATATGTCCGCTGGTGTCAGAAGTAAATCTTATATCATTACTGTGAGCATGCCATTGTTTATTGTTAGTTCTGTGCATTACTGGTTTAGCACTACTTTGATTATTATAAAAGATGTCTAACACTATTGGCTGGTTATATGAATTCTCTGAACTATCAATATACACTCTACAAGAAGTATGATTTGCCAGTGTTAGTATTCTCATTCTTGTACCTATAGCGGGTAATACATATGCTTTCTGGGAACCTAGTATTATTTTCTTTTGAGTACCACCAGAAAAGTTAAGATTACTATTTACATTTAAATTTCCAGTTATTGTACCACCAGCTAAAGGTAGTTTAGCGCCTATACTATTTGTGATTGTTGTGCTAAAGTTTTCGTCATCACCTAGCGCTGCAGCTAATTCATTTAACGTATTTAAAGTTCCAGGAGCAGAATCTACTAGGTTTGATACAGCTGTATTAACAAAAGCAGTTGTTGCTATTTGTGCTGTGTTTGTTGCAGCGGCTGCTGTAGGAGCAGCTGGTACACCTGTGAATGTTGGACTTGCTTTTGGAGCTAAACCACTTAAATCTTGATCGTTTGTAGCGTCTGCATCTCCTGTGAAACCTAATTCAGATAAAGTAGGTTTATGACCCTCGTGATATATATGACTTTTTGTTACCGCTGTAAGGCCAGATGGTGTTGATTGAGTAGATGAGTCAAAATTATAAGTAACTGTTCCGTAATCTGAAAATCTTGTAAAAGTTTGACTTTTATTGTAGTCACCAAATCTACACCAAATTTCATATGTACTACCTACTGTTTTATAAAAGAATTCATAATCATCACTAACAGTATCAGTTGATAGTTGATATACATCAAAGCTAATATTATTTCTAGTTGCTATTTGAATTTCATACGTTGCTCTATCTGAATCACCATAATCACCCGCAGATGATAATTTACCTACAACACTTGCGTCAAAATTAGCCACAGTAAACAATCTCATGTATCTTCTATTACCAGAACCAGATCCAGGATCGAACGTAAATTTACGTGTAAATCTGTCATTAACTTCTGTTTCTGTAAAATATCTACTGTCTAAATCTGTAGAAGATGATGTTAAAAAACCACTTAAATCCTGGTCACCAGTCAATGTAGTGCCATTGGCAGTTACAGTACCTGTAAAAGTTGCATTACCAAGTTGGGAAACTGTAGCAACTACATTATTAGCATTATAAGTGTCTGTGTTAGCAAGTATTTCAAAATTACGAGTAGTATCATCGTTGTTTTTATCAATATATAATCTCACGCCTTGGTTTGATTTAATATCAAGTTGAGCGCCAGCATCATTTTGTATTACTAAACTACCTGTACTGTTATAAATATTACCACCTGACAAATATATATCACCTGCAAAAGTTGCTTTATCTGTTGAACTGTCTAAAGTTAATATATCTGAAAATCCACCGTTCCACTGAGTACCTATAACTATATCACCAGTAATGTCTGCTTGTGCTGAGTAGTTGCTACCACCTGAGTACATTTCAACTCTACCTTTTGTATTGGTTGTCCCACCACCTCTTGTACCACCTGATAAACTTATGTAAGCACCATCGGAATAAACAGTACCACCACCTAATCTTAAATCGTAAGCAGCGTTATCTCTAAAAATTCCTCTGGTGCCAGTGGTGTTATCTATTACGACTGTGTTGCCATATAAAACTCCTGATATATCAGCGTTACCGTTTATGTCTAAAGACGCAGCTTCAACCTCACCAGCAAAAGTTGCGTTTTGATTTTTATCTAATCTAAGAGCTAGGGTTGGCGTGTTAGCGCTTCCTGAGTCTGTATAGAACTCTAGATAACCATCAGCTGTGTTACCAACAGTATCGGTACCACCTTTTATCGCGGCTCTAGTTGTTTTGTTATAACTGCCACCACCGTAGTAATTATCTGTAAATGTTATTATAGATCCTTTTTGATCTGTGTTAGCTTCTAAGCTATTGTATAAATCTAAATGAGCATTTGTAGCGTTAAAAGAACCTTGTGCTGTATGTGAAGAACTTTTTGTAATAGTATGTTTACCAGAACTTATTGTCCCTGCAAAAGTTGCGCCTGTATTATTTAATACAAACCAGTTCTCAGATATTGGCGCTGCAGCCGATGTTAATTCAGGTGCACCATTTTCTACATCAGTTCTACCTAAAGCAATAACATTGTCTCCAATAAAAACTATGCCGTGATTTGTTGTGCTATTACCAGGTGTTTTTAAATATATATAATCGTCTGTGTTTGTGTTCCAACTTTGATATATTAAATCATGTGTAGTCGCGTTTGACCAAGAGCTTTCTGTTTTTCTAAGCAACGAACCACCAGCAGTTGTACTGATTATTCCTGCAAAATCAGCATTACCGTTTATGTCTAAGCTACCTCCTTCAACCTCACCAGAAGCTGTTAAAGCTTCAGTATATACATTAGACCACCTGTTGCCATTTAATCCTAAACTAAAAGTACCAGAAGAACCTTGTGGATAAAAACCGTTATTAGCGCCTGACCATGTTAATTGGTGTAAATCAGATCCTTCGTAAGAGTTTAAATAAAGATGACCAGTTGTACCACTTGACCCAGCTTGTATAGTTGCCCTGTCTGTGTTGCTAGTGAATATACTTAATCTATCTGTAGTTATTGTGCCTGTAGATGTTATAGCGCCTGATCCTATTGTTCCAATGTTTTTTAAGTTTCTATTTACATCTATAAACTGCGTACTACCACCATCACCTATATATAAACCGTTATTTGAAGCGGTACCATCTGCTGAATAAAATTTAAACTCATTTCTATTAGACCAAGTTGTGTCATTACTAGGAAAACCATAAGCAACAAAACCTCCTTCAGCTGACATAACAACTTGCTCAGCTGATAAGTTTACATTAGATTTTATAACACTACCAGTATCACCAGCTCTTAACCAAACAGTATCGTCAGCACCTAAAGCAACAGCTCTGTACTCACTTAACCTTGCAAGTATTGTTGAATCCGCAGATCCTAAACCAACTTTTAGTAAAGGTACTTCTGTTGTGTATTCACCAGTATCACCTGATGGCTCGTAGTCAAATAATATAAAACCATTTGCTGTGGTAAATGTAAGTTTACTGGACATACCTATATTTCCACTAAAATTAGGATTTTCTAAATTTAATGTTGTATTAGCACCACCTAATGTAAGTGTTACTGCGCTACCGTCACCTTTTATACTACCAGACTGTTCAAATATAATATCGACATTGTTGCTACCATCGCCAATATAAACATCAGATGAACCATCACCTAGTAAAACATCGCCAACAGCATTTGTTAAAACTAGATTGTTTCCATCTTGATCTATTTTACCAGCATTAGCACCTGCTGTGGTTTTAAATTGTATCTGGCCTGCGCCGTGTATATTTAAATCATGTAAAAATTCTGCCATTGTTTATTATTTAAATTCTTCCTGATATTCGTTTTCTACTCACACTAAGTTCAATTCCTTTAGACCCTTTCATTTTTATTTTAGGGGGAGATGGAAAAATAATTTTTAAATCTCTTATGTAACCTATTTCTTCTTGGTTATCACTGTCCCAGCTGTACCCTGTTATTAAAGTGTAGCCATATTTTTGTGCTGCCACTGTTAATGTTTTTTGTTGCCAAACACCAACAGCGCTGTCAAACCTTACTTCGTCTTTAAATCCATTTACCATGCTTCTCTTCACATCTGTATCTGAACTAGTGCCATAAGATGTTTGGTTTGTATAAGCTGTCTGATACCTACCGAGAGCATTATTAGTATGTGGTTTTGCACATATATAAGGATAACTCCAAGAACCATCAGACTGTCCTTTAAACTCACCTTTTATAATTACAGATGTATTAGCTGGCACATGAAGTATTTCTTGGCCTACTAGATAGTATTCTGATCTTAAATTAATAACATTCCATATGTTACCACCGTCAAAATTCCATTTTAAATTATAAGAGTTTTCAATAACAGCGTTTAAATTTTCTTGAAAACACCAGTCTTGATATTGACTCATCATCCAATTACCACCACCTCTATAACTATTAGCTTTACTATCACCGCCACCATTACCAAAATAATCATTAGAGTCAACAATACCAAAAGTATCTGTATATCCAGCATATATACCTGGAACTTGTTTATACCACTTGTTTTGTATGTATGAATCTTTAAACACAGCATCACCACCACCTATACCGATATACGGTATATGTCTCCAACCATCTATGTGAAATCTTTTAAATGTTGTGTTGGGAGCTTGGTAATACATGTACATCGGTCTATTCTCATGGTGCAATAGTATAACGTTATGTACAGGGTTCATTTCTCTGTTATGATGCAACATCATACCGTAATCATCAGATCTAGTAAAGTATAAGTAAGCCCATTCGTTTGCCTCATACATACCGTCATTATGTAAACTGTTGTAAGAGTTACGGGTAGTGTAGTTATTGACATACTGTATGTCGTGGTGTGAAGACCATTGAAATCCACCTCTTTGACCAGAATTAACCTGTACACAATTTCTATGTACAAAGCTATGTGGGTGTCTAGTACTCAAGCCGCCGTAACTAGGGTTGTTGTTTATATTTAAAGCAACACAATTTTCATACTTACTTTGACAATCGTATCTAGAATCTGTGGCATTGTCATTATCTCTATATCTACTATTATATCCAGCTACAAAACACATAGGTTGGTAAAAAGTGTTATTAGTGTTACCACCCATGCGATTCCATATTATATCTTTTAGCACTATTTCTCTAGTACTAGCTTGACTATAATCAGTCCAATACTCTACATAAGTAAAAGCTCTTACGTCAGTGTCAACTCCTGTTATCTCTATTGATCTATTTAACCTTTGAACTAAACTACCAACTTTTCTTACGTTTGCTATAGCTGGACTAACTGTTAGTGTGTTACCACTTTTAGCGGTTACTGAGTATTCACTATTATAATCCCAATTTGTATCAACATCATTATTAACGTCAATGTTTATGGTATCTCCAACACTTATATCTGTTGCATTACTAATGGTTACAGTAGTATCACTTACAGCAGCAGCACTAGTAAGCACAGTTGCATTTCTTCTAACAGTGTTGCCTGATAAATGTTTTTTATCAAAACCAGTCTCATATACCTCCGTACCACTTGATATAGTACCAGATATACTTGAGTTTAAAGTTAATGTGTTTGTTGTATTGTTTATCGCTGTTATTGTTCTAACATTTAGATTGTTGCCAGTACCAAATATAATAATATATCCTACTCTAAATATACTACTCCAGTCAACAACTAACGATGTGCCGCTAGCAGAAGAAACTATTGCTTTCGGGCCTACGAATTTTTTTGTATATATTCTATTGTTTGAAGTGTCAATGTCATGAACCCAACAACCTTCATCTGCTCTAACTCTGTAATCTCCTTGACCAGCATTATATATTGCTACCCAATCACCAACGCCAAAACCTGTTTCATCGGCAACAGTTAAATAATAATCCTCTACATCTGCATCAGCTGACAATGTTGTTGTAGTTACACTATCATCACCTGTAAACTTCCAAGACGAATACGTTACATTTTCTATCCATATGCCGTGTTGATCAGTGTTAGTGCCCTCAAACTCTAAAGTTATATTGTTACCTGTTGCTGAAAGTAAAGCCCCAGAAGAACCACCACCTTCAGTAAAATCCTGTGCAGAAACTCCACCGCTTTTTGAATAATCAGTAGAACCGTTACCTTGAACAGTAATCCTACCGTTCATTCTTATTTTACCATTAGTAGCAAAATGTAAACAACCTCTAACTAATATGTCACCAAAACCAACCCCAGCTCTTTGATCAGAGTTAACTGTAACCTTATGCCCTTGAGCAATAGTAAATGTATCACCGTCTGCTGGAGTTGAACCACCCCAAGTAGATGATGATGCCCAATTACCCGATTGACTACTCGTTAACGCTGCCATCTAAATATGATTGTATTTCTGCTAGGTAACTAGTGTTTACTGATACTTCTATTGATAGATTATCATCATCGTCTACCGTAGCGTTTGGGTTTATAACAACAGGACACTCAGGGTAATCGTTAGATACCTCAAGTGTCTTCTCTGCTTTGTTATATTTTAATTTTATTATCATTTAATTATATTTTATAGTTCTTTAATAAGTACTCTTAATGCGTTTGCCGCAAGAGGTACTAAAGGCACTAAAGTAATAGTATTTGCGGTAGCTCTAGTGTTATTAAGTTTTACTTCTTCATACTGTGTAACATCTCCTGATCCATTACCTGTTATATCTGCAACGTTAGCGTAAAACTGTACAACAACATCTCTTGTAGCTAAACTATGAGTTATTGTTATAGTGTCGCCCGCTGATGTTGCTGAACTAGGGAAGTTTCCTTTATATTCTCTATTAGTAATTCGGCCATCAATTACAGTATTTAATGCAGTACCGTTAACTGTTATTGCGTCAGCCTCTAGAGTACCATCAATATCTGCATTACCAGAAACATCTAATGAGCCAGCATCTAGCTCACCAGTTAATGTTAAGTTTCTAAATCCAGTTACATCTTTATTACTATCAACCACAACCGCTTTACTAGCGACTACCGTACCAGCTGTTGTACCGTCTATTTTTCCAACTTCAGTACCTGTTAGATCTGCTAAAGCATTTGCAGTAGCCTGAGCCATAGTCGCTAATTCAGTTAGCTTAGCACTAGACGGCTCTTTACCGTTAATTTGACTTTGAATAGCACTGGTAACGCCATCAACATAATTAAGTTCAGTAGCTGTAGCCGATATAGCTGTAGTGCCAGGATCATTAGTTAATATTGGGATGTGACCAGTTATATTTGGTAATGTATATGTTTTATCAGAACTAGCAACTACGGATTTAAGTATTGCATCGTGCCCATCAGCTGCTGTCCCCTCAAATTGTACACCATTTGATGTAGATACTGTTTCAACATTATTTGTAGTTGTAGTACCAATAACAGTTAAGTTACCGTTTATTGTTACTTGAGTGTCATTTCCAGAATCCCCAAACGTTAAAGTATCACTACCTGTCATTGCAGAGGTTACAGTATTTAACTTAGATAAGTTTAAACTATAATTGTTTGCGTTAGTAGCACCTGTAAACCCTAAGTTTGCTAAAGTTAAATTTCTTGTTGTTGCAGAAGCATCAGTAACGTGCCCTAAAGTGTTTGTTGTTAGAACTAAAGTGTCAATTACTGCGGCGCCAGAAGTATCTATTGAAATATCATCCCCGTCATGTGTTGGGTGATTGTAATTCATATTATCTGCCACAAAATCTAATTTACCATTTGTATCGTCATATGTTACACCAATCCTTGTTTCAGTGTTACTTGATACCATTGCCCCAACAATATCTTGAACTTGCTCAGTTGTTAATGGCTGAGTATCCGTAGACGCAAATGTAAAGTGTCCAGTTGTACCAGATTCAGTTATAGATACGTTTGTACCTGCTATAAGCTCTATCGAACCTGATCTTTGTGTTGAATTTGTTTTACCGACTGTAGTGGCAGCTCCGGCATTAATAGTAACAACTCCTGCGGATTCAGCTAAAGTTATATTACTTCCACCTATAAACTGTAAGTTTTCAGTAGCCCCAAGTGTTGCATTGGCTGAGCCATCATTATTAGTATCAACTTTTACTGTTCTAAATGTGTTAGCGTCTTGTCCAGTTAAGCTTATCCAGCTAGATCCATTATAATACTGTATTGTATTACTGCCAGTATCGTATAATAACTTACCTTCTACGTTAGACGCAGAGGACGTTGTTGTTTTATGCAGAATTGCATTTTGCAGCTCTGATACACTTCGTAAGTCTAAGTGATTTAAAAAAGGTATTTTACTCATTTTTTGTTAGTTTAAGTATGCGTAACCACTTTCCGCAGCCGCTAAGGTTATTGTTAAAGTATTTCCGTTGTTGTATTTTATACCAGCAAATGCACCTACATTTTCATAGACTTCATCACTGCTGGAAAATTTTAAGCTTACACTGGGGAACGTATCTGTATTGTGATTTATTACCCACGTAGTAGAAGCTATTGCTTGGTTGTGAGTGTAAAGTCTTGCTGTTTTAATATGAGACTTTAAATCTCCTATTAAGTAATTTCTTGTATTCCCAGTTATAGAATCAGTACCTAATAACTTATCATTGTCACTGATACTAGTATCTTGTGGTATATTTTTAAGTCTAGGCATTTATTTTTTTTTTATTTTTTCAACAGATCGTCCGCCAAAATAGGCACCGATTACTGTTATTAAAACTAATTGTAAAAGATCTGTCCATTTTTCTTCTACTTCAAAAGCTATAGAACCGGAATCAACAAAAACCATTAATATAGTAGTTACAATTAAGAATACTAATACTAACGGTCTAACTGATCTAGTAAACCAGTTACCATGCTCTAAGTCCGCTTTCCATCTTTCGGTTACATTCTTTTGCATTTCTTTTTCTGCTTCTATAAATATTTGCGTCATTTCTTTTTCAAACTCAGCTTTTTCATCACTAGTTCGAATAAACTTATCGGCAACGCCAGAGAGCTTATCTATTATAGTCCCACTGGCATTACCAAATAATTTAGATAGTATTTTTGACATCGGTTATTTTTTTTCTATGTAAAAAGGAAGTTTTTCTAATATCACCTGTATACTCAATTTGAATAGTATTTCTGTTAATATATGTATACTTGCAAAAAGTCCTCCACCCATTATTGGGATTGTGCACAACGGTTTTTACAACATCTTCATCTCTATTTAAAACTTTTTCTTGAATTAAATTTTGTTCTATAAATGAAAAGTTTGAAAATATTAATCCTTTTTCCTTATTATTTAATATCACAACATAGAAAGATGAATCTCCCTCGTCTTGCCATATACCTGAAAAGTCTTGTCCGTTTACAACTACGCTAAAAAGCATAGCTAATGCTAAAATTGTTTTTTTCATAATTTTATTTAATTTAATTTGATTGTTTGTATTTACTTTGTCTTACCACCCACTATTACCCCTGTATGTTTGCCCTGGGTTAACTTGTCTATTACCTATAAGCTGAGTGTAGCCTCGTTGCTCCATATCTCTTCTTTTATATTTGTTTCCACTTAAAAAAGTTCCTGCATATTGTATAACATTGAGGGGATTAATAAGTCCCCCAAATCCTTTTTTCTGTCTTGGTGGTTTTTTGGAAGATACTTTTTTGGGAGTACCAGATACAGAATTTGGCGCAAAAGAACCTAAAAGCTGAGGCTTAGCACCTGTTACTTTAACTATATCTCCAGAACTTTTAATTGGCGTAGATCCACTTCTCCAATCTTTAACTGAGCTGTTAATACTTTTTTGAACTTTATTACTAGCAACAAAGCTTTTTTGCATATGTGGAAAAATATGTTTAAGTCTTTTAATATCATTGATACTTTTATTAGTATCATATGAATAATTGCTAACATTATTTGTGCTTCCAAATGTAATTTCTTTACCCGAATATGGATTTTTTGTAGAAGCGCTAGATCTAAAGTCAACATTTGAATAACTCATATTATTGCTTTCTCTTAGTTGATTACTTGTTTGTCTTTTATAATCACCCATTGCTCTACGATTACCAGTGTAAATTTGATTAACAGATGACAGTACTTGATTTTCAAAAACCCCACCTGCAGAGTTTTGGTTTGTAGAATAGTTTTTACTACTAAACAAGTCATCCCTTGATGATGTGCTAGTTCTTTGCATAATATTACCAGGCACTGCGCTGCCAGGACTATATATAACAGATCTTCCGTCTTTAGTAGTATCGTATGTTATTGTTTCACCAGATTTACTAGTTTCAGTATATAAATCTTTATTACTTTCAAGAGCATATAAAGGTCTTTTAATTGTTGTAGGATCTTCAGCCATAACTCTATCCGCAGGATTCATTTGCATTGAAGGGTTACCAGCTACTTGAGCCATATAAGCAACTTTGTCGTTACTCATTTTAAATACTTTATCAGCTACATTTGGAGGCATTCCTCCTTTTACAGCTTTTTGTTTTGCAATTTCTTTTTCTGTTTGTTTGTTAGGCATGATTTTTGTTTTTATCGTTTGTATTTATACGGGAACAAAGTATTCATAGCCTGACGTCTACCTTCGCAGCCGCATGGTATGTTAAGGCCATTTGATACTTTATCTACAAACCCCTTTATCCCTGTTTTTGTTGTTAAATTTTCTATTGAGTCTCCAAGACCCTGTGGTTTTTCTCTATACATATTATTTGTGTCTACTGCAACACCATCTTCTTCTGGCTGCTTTTCCTCTTTCGCCATTCCAGCTTTTAGATCTGCTGCAAAATGCTTTTTGTCTTTTGTATGCTTTTGTACCTACTTTAACGTCACACTTAGTAACGGCAGTTTTAAGCTTACTACCAGGATTATCTTTTCTGTATTTAGCCACACCCTTTTTAGTCATACCGCCTCCAGCGGCAGCTCCTTCTTTATTTTTATCTTTTACCTTATTATAGTAGCCTAAAGACTTCTTTTTTGATGGTGCGTTTTTTGTTGGCATAATTAAGTTAAGTTTGTAGGTTTATGACCCGTTTTATTGTATACAGATTTTTCAATAGGATTTTCTGGATGACCATTAGGTATTACTTTACCTTTTACTAGTATTCCATTACCAACCCTTTTATATGTTTGTATTGGTTTGCTTTTATCTGGTTGATGATAAACGTTATTATTATCAAACCAAGCTTCTCCTTTACGCATCTGCATTACATGCTCATGTTCGTGTTCAACCGCCTTTTCTTTTTGACTATCATTTAACTTACTATTAATATGAATAGTTCTATCCATATTGGCATAGCCCCATGCACCACCCAAATTTTCTTCAAATACTGGGATATCAGGTGTTGAATGTTCTTCATTCAAGCCTAGGAGTCCCGGAATATTAGTTTTCATTGTGTAGCCCATTAGCGATCTTTATCTTTAATCATATCATCTATAGCTTTATTATAGACTTTATCAGTATATGATTTATTGTTATAAAATACACTTCGCTCGCTAGTAGGTAAGTCTTCTTGCGCGAGCATTATTCTGTATATACGAGATATGAGTTGACTACATTTAAATGAGGTTTTGTATATACTATATTTTATAGTTGTTCTATTTCTTTGGCGCCATACATCTATCCACCCATTTTTTCTGAGTCTATCCCATCGGGTTTTATCCCAGGAATATGTATATACGCCTTCTATAAATTCATTACGTGTAAATCGCGATTTGCAATCTAAATACACTAAAAGTTCTAAATCAGCATCTTTTAGGTCATAAGTTTTACAGGCCCATTTACGAATGAGCCTATAATACTTTAATAAATTTAATTCTTTTATGTCACTAGCGTCTAGTCTCATTCAACTAAAACTATATCCCCTAGCTTTAATACATAGTATAATTTGTCTTTCCACTCTATTCCGTGTCCAGCGTGTTTATCGTAATGTACTATATCATCTGTTTTTAACATTTCCACTTTATCTCCAACAGATATTATTTTTCCTTTTGCATACCTTACATCTTTATTCTGATCTTCCGTAAGCTCTAAGCCACCTACTTTCTTCGGCGCTTCTTTTATTTTTTCAATAACTAGATAATAATTAATTGCTTGCATTGTCTATTCTTATATTAGAGATTACACAATCTGCAGAAAATATAGTATTAACAACACTAACTGCATTCTTCAGCGCTGTCTTTGTTACTAATACTGGATCAATTATACCAGTTTTAACCATATTAACTTCTTTACCTGTAATTACATTAATACCATACCCGGTTTTCTTTGGAACTTTAGCATTTTCTATACCTGCATTATCTAGAATGGTTCTAAATGGGGAGACAATTGCTTGACTTAATATCTTTTCACCAATATTTTTTTCATCTATACTTAGTGCTGCATTCAATAAAGCAACACCACCGCCGGCAACAATACCTTCTTGTAAAGCTGCTCTCGTTGCATAGATAGCGTCTTCAACTCTATCCTTTTTTTCTTTGAGTTCTATTTTAGAATTTGCGCCGACTTTTATCATCGCAACCTGACCGTTAAGCATAGCTAAACGTTCTTGCTGCTTCTTCTTAAAGAACGGGTTCTTTTCCTCTTTTATCTTTTTCTCAACTAATTCAATTCGCTCTTTAGTAAGTTCGCCTTGATCTTTTATTTGAAGAATAGTATGTTTGTTATCGGTTATAGCTTGAATAGCTTCTCCTAAAACATCTGGTTGAATTAAATCTAAATCATCACCTAACTCTTCATTTATTATTTGCGCCCCAGTTAATATCGCAAGATCTTCCACTGTGTCTTGTTTTGTTGGACCGAATCCAGGTAGATCCACAACATTTACTTTTATGTTGCCTTTAACCTTATTAGCTAGCAAAGCTGCCATAGGCTGTTGTTCTACGCTCGCAACGATTAACAAACTCCTTTTCTTTTTAATAACAAATTCTAATACGTTTTGTATTTTACGGATGTTAGGTATTGGCGAAGTAACTATCAGTACGTACGGGTTGTCTAGTACTGCCTTACCTTTATCCTTGTCTGTTATAAAATGCGGCGATTTAAGTCCGCCTTCTATCTGTGTGCCCTCTACTAACTTAACGTATGTATCATGGGTCTCGGACTCTTCCATAAGAACGACACCGTCTTTACCAACTGTAGAATAGGCTTGCGATATAATTTTACCTAGAGCTTCATCATTATTGCAACTAATTGCACTTACAGCTTCTAACATGCTTCCATTCACTGGTATTGCAGTTCTCTGTAAATAATCAGTTACTTTATCAAGACCTGATAGTATACCTTGCTTTATATCTCGTATACTACCGCTGTCTTTACTTTTATTTGCTAAATGCAGCAATGATTGAGCTAGTACAGTTGCTGTTGTTGTACCATCTCCTGCTTCCTTTACTGTGTTTCTAGCAGCTTCCTTAATTAAGGTTGCCCCTATATTTTCGACCGCATCATATAAGACTACGCTTTCCGCAACGGTTACTCCGTCTTTTGTTATGACCGGTCGGCCTAATGCATCTTCATATATTACACATTTACCGGAAGCACCTAAGGTTGATTTCACTGCGTTAGCTAGCTTGTCAACCCCGTGCATTATTTTACTTCTTGCATCTACCCCGAAGGATAGATCTTTTACTATCTCACTTGGATTATTGTATTCCATTTAATTAAATTTTTGTTAAGTGGTTATTATTCGAACGTTTTCACTACTGTAGGGCCTTTTAAAAACTCTAATTTCTTTGTGTAGTGCTCGATGCTACTATCTATTGCTGCTTCAGCAGACTCTATGGTCTCTCTTCTAGTTGTATCAACCCATTTATCATTTAAATCTTGATATTCGGATTGGTAATAGCTATTAGGGAGCTGAACAATGCGCCAGTTCTTCTTTACAACTAGCTTTTGCCATAAATCGATAGTTTCTTCGGTTACCCCGGAGTCAGTTCCTGTCCAGGAATAGGTTTTGTAATAAAATGTCATTGGTTTTGGTTTTATATTAGTATAATTGCGTAAAAATATTGGTTTTTAGTACCCGTAACGTTTTCTGGTTGTTTCGTTCTTAGTACCTCCTCTGCCTCCGGCTCTGTTTTTAGAAGCTTTTACACACTTTTTAAGCCTATGGTCATAATCATACCCAGGTTTACACTTTTTCTTCTGTGCAGTACGTTTTTTGTACTTACCCCACTCAGACATAGCGTACCTTTTGTCTCTTGCTGCCTTTGCTCGGCGTGCTGTTGGTGATAATTTCTGTGCCATATGTATATTATTACCTATAATATAAGAAGTTTAATAATATGACAATAGGAAGCTACTATTAATACCTTACTAGCTAATGTCGTATTACATATATAGGGTTAATGGGTTACACATATGTATCGTGCTAGCCTTGTAATATATAAAGCGCTATATTTAAACGCAGTCCCCCTGTTGTTTATCCGATTTGGATCTGGGTTTCTCGGAACCGATCAGGCATCAGGTCGGGATCTGTGTATAGTATATGCGTAATTCGCGCAGGATATCTGCCTTTTCCTGGCACACCGTGCTGTATAGCAATTACAGACCTAGTACGTAGCTTAATTGATATTATAAGTGTAACCAAAGTAAATAATATATAACATGAAAAGAAAATTTAAACACTACGCAATTAACACGGTACTAATCGGATTAACCTCACTGTTCCTCTTCGGGTTCTTTAATGTGGTATATCATCTGGCATTCAACAATCCAACGATCACCTTTGGAGGCTGGTAAGTTTACAAGGTAAATACGGTATCCAATTGATAATATAAATGTAACTAAAGTATAACAATTAAATATAATAATTATGAGCAAATTAAATGAAGCAATCAGTAAACTAAGTAAGAAAGAATTAGCAGACATCTTCCCACCAATCACACGTAAGAACTTCGTGGTAAGAAAGTCATGGAAAGGTAGAGGTCAAATCATAACCTTCACTAACAACAAGAAGCAACAGATAACCTATAACCACGACGAGGTACTTAAAGTAATGTTACCTAAGTTAAGTATCATGCCATGCTGGATTAAGCGAGGATACTGGTCTCAGTCAACTGATATGCCAACTAATGTCAGAGAAACTATAATCGAGAGAGTTGAATTAAAGTAAACTCCTCGGTATAGCCGGGAGGCTGTATAGCAAATGTATAGCATTTGCGTATAGCAAAAACTGCGCCGGAATCTCCACCGTATGTCGTATTGTCATATATAGTTACTAACGTGACAAGATGTCTTGCAGGTGAATAGTGTGACAATTGCTTACTATTATTACTATATTTACTACCTAATGTCACTATTTTTACTTTACACAAAGAGAGAGTTAGAGTAATACCTACAATACTTTTTTTACTACTAAACAAACAATATACTTTTTACAGACTAAACACGATGTAAAATTGATATTATAAGTGTAACAAAAAAATAACAATACTATGTTTAAAGTAACTTTAGAGAATACTTGGAATAAAAATGGAATTCCTACAAACTATGTTAAATACTTAAAAGTAAATAAAATTGAAAAAGTATTTGAATTTTACAAATTAGATAATATATTAAAAATTGAAGAATGTTAAGAACGAAAACAAAATTCCTAGTAATTAAAAGTATAATTAGTAATGAAATTACAAGATTAGGTAAAAATCCTAACTACTGGGGAACTAAAGAGAATGTAGATAATGAGAATCAAATAGTAAACTACTTACTAACTAATAATATAGTAAATCAAGAGTGGTTTGACGAAAGATTGAAGTATACAAGTACAGAAATGTTAGAAGATATACTAAAAGAAATATACTTAAATTACTTAGATAATAATGACGAAGACGAAGAAGTTAGAGATGAATTTCATAACTTATTCAAAACTACAGATGAATACATTAAATACTTTAAACTATGAATAACTTTGAACACCTAATGACTGAAATTGGATTCCAAATCCTCCATTTAAACCATGGTACAATTGACAAAGACGACTTTGTACAAGCGGTAAATGAAATACACGAACACTTTAATACTACTATAACATGATACACACCTTAACCTGTCCAAACGGTAAAGAAATAGACTTTACTTCCTACATAATACAACAAATGGAAGGTGAAATAACTAGACAAGATGTATTAGATAGAATAGAGTATTATAAAAATACAAATCAAACACGAGTACTAACTGATAATATAAATGAATGCGAAAATTAAAAGATATGAAAACACTGTACGAAAAACTAGACGAGCAAGTCAAACAAAACCTTAAAAAAAGTTCAACCCAGTATCATTACGGTCCTCGTAAAGTAATTGCAGAGCTACACAGATACAATAACTATAGTAACCTAACTATTGATATGATTAACGATTTGTGTCTCTACGGTGATGTTAATACGTGGCGATGGGATAACCTCGACTGGAAGTATGGCGATAAATTATTCACCGATGTTTAAAGACTATACACCCGAACAGATCGAAGCTAAGCTAAAACAAGTCAATGACTTTGAAGCTAAGTTTGGTGAGAAGCCAGCGAGTAAATCATGGAGAAAATGGTGTACTGACGTTGAATACAGAAGAAATGAATGGCAATTCAGACAAAACGTTGCCAATAATATGAACCCTAATACCGATTACAGATGAGAAAATTTAATAGATACCAACAAAACTTAAGACAAGTAGGTGATAAGATATATTCCTACTCTACAAATGTAGCAACAGTAAAATATCCGGGTCAACTAATACAACATGGATGGTGGAGTGTAACAACTCAAAAACATATTAACTATGTAGCAAACCAGTTAAACCTAAGTATCGTAAAAGATTATACAGACTAAACACGAAACTGAATTGATAATATAAATGTAAACAATAAATAATTAACTATGCCAAAAATACATCATAAAACTGCCTACACTCCTTATCAAGCAGCAGAAGCCAAAGAAATTAAAACTATAAATATATGGGATACAGTATACCAAGAGTATAAAGAATACTACACAAAAGAACAAATAAATGAAATGACTTTTGCTGAGTTAGGCGAGTTAATAGCAGGATTACGTGAAGATTATAAACTAAACAATAAGTAATGAGTAAGAATAAAGAAATTGACAGAGTAGCAGAGTACTTACATGAAGTAATGCTCGAAAATCTTAAAGACTCCGTTGGCTGGGCCATTGAAGGCACTGACTTAGATAACTGTGAAGGTGATGAGTACACTAAAGTAACTGAAGCAGTAATGACAAGAACAATAGAGTATATGCTTAACTGGCTAGAAGCCAATGCTATACAATTCCCTGCAGAGTAAACTACAATGCACGGATACTAGACGAGTAACTTAATTAGGTCAACCGCGGCGTAAGCAAAGGTGACACATAAGTGAAGAGCTAGTGGAGCTAGATATGGTTACGGAAACACGGTTGCGCTCGTGCTGACAACAAAGGAGGTTCGATTCCTCCTCTAGCTACTAAATGGGGGTGATAAGGTAAGCAGACATTG
>Ga0209535_1000385_pt1 | contig 31078 bp, 11 predicted proteins | sample LinPmetageLP28_FD_184041 | JGI IMG/M metagenome (GOLD analysis project Ga0209535, IMG submission 184041) | Marine viral communities from the Pacific Ocean - LP-28 (SPAdes) (version 2) | ecosystem: Environmental > Aquatic > Marine > Oceanic | place: Pacific Ocean | collected 2009-08-22
CCTCTTCCTCATTCCTTTCATCCTTGCACAGAAACTTGCTCTACGAGGATTTCCAACTTTCTTTGAAGGTGCCTTCAAATCAGAACCAGGATTTTCTTTTTCATATGACTTACGTCCTTTTTCATTCAAACCCCCTTTGGAGTTTTTACCAGACTTTTTTGTCCAAGCGGCTCCTTCAGCAACTTCAGTCTCTTCTGAACAAGATACGTTGATATACAGTTCTTTATTGTCAAGAGCAGATATATCAAATCTAGAAATCATTGAACCAGGATAGACTTTATCAAGTGCAGACTGAACTTCTTTTCTAGATGGTTTTTTAATCTCAGGGAAGAATAACTTCATCATCATATACTTACCTTTCCAGGTAAATGCTACAAGGTATACATTTCCATTTTGAGCAGGCACTCTCATTGCTTCTGTAACTTCTTCTACTTCTTCTCCGACAGGAACACAGTTAGGTACAATCTTTTTACCTTTCTTCTTCATGCCTTTTTGGGTATATCCAACCCAGCATTTCTCATTAAGGACATCAACCTCAATACCAGCATTTCTCATTGCATTGATTTGCATTTGAGAGAGTACTGGAAGGTTCTCAAACTCTTCTTTCTTAGTACTATTACCATAGTTCTTAGCACCCTTCTTACGGCACTGTACGAGTCTTCCAGAGGCATATGCTGAAGGCCATACAGAAGCACTTGCTTTTACTTTATGATAGCAGGCATCTTTCTTACCACTACTTTTACCCTTCTTATCTTCCTCAGTCATTGCTTCGATATCATAAGTCTCATATGACTCAATATCAGGTGCGTTTGTTTTCATGGGTTTTGTCTTGATAATGTCTTGAATTACTGCAAAAGGTTCACCGTATGCATCAGTAAGTTCAATCTCTTCTTTTACTTTTTTTGGTTTGTCTGTAGAAACATATGTTGGTTTTGCAGCACCAGTCTTGGATTGTTGTCCAGGATCTGCTGCTTTTTTGCGACGAGCAGCAGATTTTCTCTCTGCTTTAGTCATACTTGCCCTTTTAGATGATGAGACACACTTAGGAGTTCCTTCGCCAGGTTTATCACTTGCACAAGTTCCACCAGTGACAACATTAACCCATCCAGACTTGCCGTCTTTGGATTTTGATCCCTTAAACCATTTATGAAGATTGCCTTCGTTCATTGTAACAATAAAAAGGTCTCATAATATTTATAATCCCATTATTGTTAATGGATTCGAGAACACTGTAGCAACACCACTAACATTATCGAATTCAATTCTATTACTATTATAGTCAATCTTCTTCATATTGCCTAAATCAACACCATCACTAGCAATCCCTACTGCTCCACCACCTGAGTTAATCTCACTAATAAGTCTAGGCATTAGTTTGCAGTCTCCAATACTGATAAAAGAACTTTAAGTGTACTATCAGCACCAGCATTTGCTTTCACTGAGTCATTGGTTTGCAGAACTAACTTACCATCAAGAGGAATATAAGCATCATTAACCGGAACTGTCGCTTCTTTAATAATCTCAGTTGTAGTTGCACCTCTTACATGAGACATAGTTACAGTGGTTGATGCTGATGCATAGTTTGTTACATGTGCATATAAAATAATACCTGTATATCCAGTAGGTGCTGTGTATATTGTTTGATCGCTTGTTGTCAACTGAATAGTTTCAGTCTTAAATCTATTAAGTGCTAGTTGTGCCATTTAACTAAGTGCTAGAATGAAAGGGGTCATTTCTGAGAACAGACTTTTGGAGAATGCTCTACCACTAACTGTCCCTGTTGCTTGATTGATTTGAAAGTCATCACCAATTCTGAAATTACCAGCTTGGTCAGTACTAGTATATATTACTCTACCACCATTTTTACTCTTTACCTCATTTGCTTGAATAGTTACACCGCCTCTCTTTGGAGTAGCTAATGTGATATTGTTTCCAGAACCAATGTATTCAAAGGTATGAGAACTAGCAATAATTTTACTTTGTTGGAAGAAATAAGCAGTGGATGTTACTCCAACAGTATTAAGTAAATTTTCAGCAAGTGTTAATGTTGTAATTCCAGACACTATGGGTGTAGCACTATTTATTGTGTAGTAGGTATCTGCCATCACTGCTGTAGCAGTGGACGTTGTGCCTGAATCTGGAGCAGAGATAGTGATAGTAGGAGTGCTTGTGTACTGACTACCACTGCTAATAATGTCAATTTCTGTTACTACACCGCCTTCAAGAGTGGCAAATGCGGATGCCACTTCTCCGTTTGGACCTGTGGGAGATGTGATGGTTACTGATGGGGTAGAAGTATATCCACTTCCTCCATTAGTTATTGTGATAGATTCTACAGACTTATAGAGTTGGTCAAAATAAACAACTTGTCCATCATATGGTCTCGTAGTAGAAGCACCTACATTCACAACAATATTATCTTGTCCAACAGCACCACTTGAAGTTACAATACCGGTAAATTGTTGATTACTTACTCCATTAGCAACCAATCCAAATGTACCAAAACTGCAATTACTATTAGCAAGATCTGCTTGACCTCCTTTGTGTACTGTTATTGCTTCATTGCAACAAATTGTAAATACCGACACTAACTGAGCATATCCTTCATTGGTTACAGCAACACCAACACCACCTTGATTATATTGAGTGAATGCATCAACATTCATTGACTTGGTTTTTACTGCTTTGTTTCCATCAATGAAGATACCAGTTCCTGTTGTTGTGTCGCTAGTACAGTTTTGGATGTATGGACCTTTCCATTTACCACCACCGACATTAGTTGCGATTCCAGTAGGAAAAGCAACCGCAGCAGCAGGAGCGAGGTGACCAGAGAAGGTCATATTTGCTAACTTACATCCCTTATTGACGTGGAAGATGTCTTGTGTAGCGTTACTTGGTAAAACTTTTACAGTTCTTTGATCGTCACCGACAACGGCAACGAATGCTGGAAGGTCAATTGGATTGCTCTCAACATAATTTCCAGACAACACTTTGATAACTGATCCAGATTGTGCTACTCCAACAGCACCAGCAATGGTCAGTTTAGCATTATCGATTGATGTGCCATTATTGGTATCATCCCCATCTTTAGCAACATAGAAAACATTAGGAGCAGAGTTGATACCTGTTGCACTAGCGTTTATGGTAACGTTATTGCCTAAAATGACCTCGGAGTTAGTAATCGTAACTATACCAACACTTACTGTATTGTTATTTCCGTCAATAGTAACAGAGGCAGTACCAATAGTAAGAATGCCAGTAATTCTAGCATCACCATCAACTAATAATGTAGTATTACCATATCCAACATGAACAGTTCCAATGCCAGTACTAATTGTAGATGCACCAGAAACATTTACACCATTTGATAAGACATCTATACCAGATCTTGCAGTAATGATTCCAATTGAATCTAAGTTTTTAATATCTTCTTTGGTGATAGTACCACCAACACTTAGATTGCCAGTGAACTGAACATCACCTACGACATATAGTGACTTTCCTGTCACCGCAGATGAGGTATTAATTCCAACAGATTTGTCAGTAGAGATACCAATACTATCAGTATGCCAGGTTCCTCCAGCACCAACACCACCACCACCACCTGGAGCAAATTTAAATTTCTTATGCTTATCCTCTCCGGTTTGACTTAAGTCAATCTGAAGAACCATTCCATCATAGGCATTGATGTTTGTAGCAATACCTGCAATATCGTCAAGATATTGAAGTCTTGTTTCTCCGCCGCCGCCCATGGTGGAGAGTTGAGTTGTGATTCTATTGATGAATAATCTATAGTGATTTGATAGATCATCAAGAGTCGCAAACTTTTGATTAAGAGGTGTTAATGAGTCAGTTTGTCCCCCTGCTTTTTCTTTTACTGATGGTGGTTCATTAAGGAGATAATTTTCTTTTAATGTTTTTTGATCTTTCTTAATTAATAATGCAATACCCTTAAGTTCACTAACAGTTACTTTTAAAGAATCAATATCTTTTGTAATAGAAGATATTTCATTGTCATAATATTTGACTTCTGGAAGTGAATTTACTTCCCCTTTAAGATCATTAAAAAACTTTAAGAGAGTCTCGTCTGTTTTGGTACTTTGCTCATTAACAGAAGTAATTTCTTTTTCTAACTTCTGTTTTAACTTATTTTGCTCACTTAGAATTGCTTTCTTTAGTTTTCTGTCGTCGTCTTTAAACTCTCTATGATGTTCCCAAACTTTTAATGATGATTGACTTAGTTCAAAATATATTTTCTCTTTAGTCTCAGTTAATTGGGTATTAGTCTGATTAATTTTTTCACTAATATTATCTTTAAGATTTTTGACATTTATATTCTGCTCAAAATCTTTTACTTGAATAGTCTCATTGAGTTCTGATACATCAAAAGATATTTTATCTTTAATTATATCAAGATGTCCCTTAACTTTATTAAAATCTTCGTCAATGGTACTGAAAGTATTTCCAATCCAGTTAAAAACAGGTACATCTCCAGATTTTACCTTATTAAGTTCTTCTATAAGAGATGATATATCACTATCATAGTGTTTGATCTCAGGTAAAGATGATATATCTTCCTTTAATTGTATTATCTTATCATTAATATGTTCAATATCATGATCATAATGCCTTATTGTTGGTATTTCAGGTATTTTTGATTCAATTTCAGTTAATTTTTCCTCAAGATGTTCATTTTTTACATCTAAGTCATCAATTTTATTACTTTTTTGATCAAACTGTACAAAATATTCCTCAATATGAGTTAGTTTACTACTTAAATCACTTAACTCTTCATCATAATATTTTATTTCTGGTATTTCCGGTATCTCTTTCCTTAAATCATTAACAAGACTTATCAGTTCTGACCATTCTGGTGCAGTCTCCGATAAAACAGGGTCAATATTCTTTATTTCTTCAACTAAACCTTCTTCTTTGGGCGATTCTGTAATATAATCTTCTATTGATGGAAGTTCATTTTCCTCATAATCTTCTATTGATGGAAGTTCATTTTCCTCATAATCTTCTATTGATGGAAGTTCCTTTTCCTCTATAAAATCTTTATATGAGGGTAAGTTATTTTCCTCTACTATATCATTTATTGACGGCAAGTCTTCGTTAGACATTCTATTAGTGCAGTACTTTGGGATTTCTCTCCCTGAAAAACTATTTATCTGTCTGACTTGCTTGTTTTAGCATTTTTTGAAGGTCCGCTGTAGAACCAACAAATAGGGCATTATTCACCGTAGTAGGACCTTTTTGATCCTTTTCCTCACTAACATCTTTCAGTTTCTTCTGAAGATCCATCAACTTATCAGTAGCATCGGAAACGTTTTTAATAAGTTGACCTGCTACTTCATATGCTCTTGGCATCTCACTCTCTTGAGCAAGTTCAAGAATACCATTGATTGCTTCTTGTCCTTTTTCTATTATTGAGTAAAGATTGCCTCTAGTATATTCGTAATCTTTATTGATGTCCTCAGTTGATGATTTGATTTTTTCAATTTTGTTATCAACTTTTGTTTTATCTATTTGAACATCTGAAACTTCAACGTCAAATGCTTCATCCAAACCGTCATATTTTTTAGTCATAATAGTAATTAACTAAATCCTCCATCAAATCCAAAGTTATCTCCAACTTCAATGAATGAAGCATCTGCTTTAGTGATGCTGTAGATTGCAGCACCTAAAACATGCTGTTGAATCGGAGTCTTATCTTGTGCTCTTCTAACTGTTAATTTATTATCAATTATATTATCAACATACATTTGCTCTTCGCCCATGTAGATATATGTTTTCTTGGTAAACTTAGTACCATCTGAAACTTCAATCACAGTGTCTTCAAAATCAATGTTTGCTGTTAACTGAGCAACTTCACTTCCATTGTAATCTTTTAGTGCTCTTGGTTCTACAGTGTAAGTAACATCTCTTTCGTATTGAGTTTTTCCTTTTGTTCTTGTTCCTGCAATATATCCAACAGAAACTTTTTCAATAATAGAAGAACTAATATCTGTAAGTGGTCCGTAAAGATAGGTCTTTGCTGTAAATCTAAAAGTATAAACTAATGCTCTTCTCGTATCAAAGTTGCCCTCATAATCATCTTCCATTGATACATTATCAAGCACAACTGGAGTATTGACTACTTCTGTTAATCCACTAAGAAGTTTAACCGGTATGGTGTATGCGGGAGTGAAATAAGGTAAAATCTGTTCGGTTATTTGTAACATATCATCATTTAACTTTGTCATTACAGACAATTCAAAAACCATATTATATGGTACTGGCATATATGCTTTTTTAGTTTGCTCTCCGGTATCACCAGTTATAACAAACGTTTGAGATTTTGATACTTTTCTCTCGGGATCATAAGTCAAATCAATAAACTCAAAAGACATTCTAGGCAATGTCATTTGAACAGGAGTATTCAAATCTGGAGTCTGTTCTAATCTTGCTAAAAACTTTTGTGTAGGTCCGTAAGCAAGAGGAACTTTGACGACACTCCAAGTCTCATCATTTCCATCTTTATGTTTAATCTCTATACCGTTAAACAGAGAACCAAATGAAATGATTGTAGATCTTAGAATTTCGTTATAGAAATACTCAAACATGATCTTTAAAGAATATACTTCTATTTAACAGTTTTACACCTAAGGCATTCCAAAAGGATTTTTCTCACTAAAATCAATAACTAGATTTGCCTCTCTTTGAATATTGTCATTATCTGCAAACGGAGTAACATCATCGTAAATACCTACCGTTCTAATAACACCAACTGCAGAAGATTCTGAACCAGTGATCGTTTCGCCTGCCTTGAAATCGCCACTAACTATTGAGATCTCAAGAGTATTAGATACTGCATTATATTCCTTAACTCTTGCTGTTGTTCCGCTAGTACCACCTGTAATGATTTCATTGTATACAAATGAACCACTAGACGTAACTATTCCAGCAACTGGTTTTGACAGTGTAACATCTGGTGCAATAACATATTTTGCTCCACCATTTGAAATATAGATGGAAGTAACAAATCCTGCAGAGTTGATAGTGGCAATACCTGTTGCTTTTATAACTCCATTTACTTCTGTGTAATAGTTTTTCTCTGAGGTATCATTTGAAATTGTAACAATAGGAGGAGAATTATATCCACTTCCACCAAATGTTACAGTTATGCCTGTTACTATTCCACAATTTTGTATGCCTACTTCAACATTTTGAGTTGTTGTAGCAAGACCAACAGTGGAATTATTCACAACAAGAATTGAAGATCCAATGCTCGTTACAAAAGTATCTTTTGGTATAATATAAACTCTTTCATATGGACTATCATATCCAGTCTGCAATCTTACACGATCACCAACTACCATATTAGTGGTATTGATTCCTGTAATGACTGTTGACCCTATACCTATTGTTCCAGAAGTTATAATAGAATCAAATCTTATTGTAGAAATTCCTGTAGCAGTTCCTATACCACCAGTTGGAGTACCAAAAGTCACCGTAGGTGCCTGTTTATAATAAACACCTCCTGTAGTTCCATGTGGGAACAGATATGTAGATGCACCAATACTAATAGGTGCTCTTAATACACTATCAGTATCAAGAATAGCAGTTGCTGCAGCACCAACATGTTTTGGAGTTGATATACCAACTATTGGTGCTGTAATATATCCTCCTCCACTATTTGCTATTGATACTGTCTGTACAGAACCTGTTGGAACAAGAATACTAGTAGCAGCTGCCCCAGCACCAGTAAGACCTCCTCCGTGGAATGTAATAATAGGTGCTACAGTATACCCACATCCAGCATTTGTTATATTTACTGAAACTATTTTTCCTGATGCTCCATCACACCCAATATAATCATAAGTAAGTGATGCTACACCAACTGCTGTTGTTCCTCCTGGTGCGGAAGAGAAAGCAACTCTGGGTAGTTCTGTATACCCTCTACCCATATTTGTAACTACAACAGATCCAACAGAACCAGTTATGCACAGATTTGAGGTTGCCGTTGCTTGTGTGCTAACTCCTACAGCAATAAGTCTAAGAGTCTTGATATGTCCAATCTGTTCAATTTCTTCGTCAATATCTTCAATTCCAGTATCAATAACTTCATCTTCATATCTAAAGAGTTCACATCTCAGTGTATAAACATAGTTCTTCTGTAGTTGATAAAACGGTTGTTCGTGTTCTACATACTTGATTTCAAATAATCTCTCTCCCAATGGAAAATAAATCAAATCCCCTTCTTTTGGTCTAGTTGCTAGTTCAATATTGGGAAGATTTTTAATCAACGGAGTAATATACTCCTCAAACCTCTCTCTTGATACAACTAAAGTTAAATCATCTTTTTCTTGAATACCAAACCGTGATAGTATAGTTCCTTCTCCACCGTATCCATCATAGTTATCTACATATGCCTCAATAGGATATGCATTATCAAACTCAGATCGTATGACTTCTTTAATTACAGTAAACTTTGTAAGATATTTGCGAGGCATATAATATACCTCAATACCATACATTTTCAACTGTTCGTTGACGAGACTTTGGATTAATCCCTGTTCTCCTTTAGTTCCGTTTTGAAAAAATGGATTAAGCATAGCATCAACCGATCAAATCTAACGGTGGAAGTTCATATGTACTCAACATTTTTTGTTTAATCTCATCGATTTCTCTTTGTCCGTCGTCAAATATTTGTCTACCATTAAACTCAATGCCTCCGGGAAGTTTTACACCCTGGAATTTCATTAGATTTTGACCCCATTGTCTTTTGATAAGAGATGTTAGATATGGTTTTATGAATGAATCATTCCATACTCTTGAGTAATCATTTCCATCTAATACAGACCAACAATCTAAAACTAAAAACTCTCCTGCTTTTAATTCCGCCCAATCTACGTCAAGATACATTCTATCTTGTCTTTGATTGAATCTAATTTGCTTATGAGTATTAAGTAAAAAGTTTATTGTTTCCAAATAACTCATAGTCATTGAGTAGGAGGTAAGATCATATCCCGTTGCTCCTGACCCTTGAAGACCCGCTATATCACTTAACATTAACTGATATTTAATGTTAAACATTCCAGAAGATAAACCTTCACTATACTGAAATACTTTATTAATCCCAATAATTGATGGAGGAATTGCTATATAATTGCTATTTTCGTAATATGTAAATGTAGTATTAGATCCAGCAATATTTGCAGTTGCTGTAATACTAGTTATTCCTGATGTTCCACCATCGCCTGCAGGTGCTCCTGGAGGTCTAGCCTTTCCCCTATTAACATCTGCGTCAGTTACTTGATACTTTAAATATATTTGACTTACCCCATCAAAGTGCCTTTCTTGGAAGAATTGCATAGCATCATCTACTAAATCTTGCAACTGCTCTTCAGCAACATTAATCTCAACAACTGGAGCACCCAGTTGTCTTAAACAATAATCAATTAATTCTTGCCTAGTTGACGGTTTTGCCATTATTATAAGACAGTTCTTTTTTTATTATTTAGTTAGGTATCGGTAGATATTCCTGTAAAAACATTAATATTTCCTCTTGCAACACTGTAAAGACTACTTCCGACTCCCATTATAATGTCGTATTCATATCTACCACTCCTGATAGGAATAGTAGTTGCTTTGGCGAGTGTTATACTAAACTCACCTTTAGTTGCATCTGTTATTGTTTCAGTAAAACTAGCAGTCGGGACACCAGATGAACCGATTGAAACAGTTTTAGTCATTTGTGAATACATTGTATGGCTAGTCAAATTGTAATTTGACCTATCATTATTCAAAATCTTAAATGACTCCTCAAAATCAACACCAGTATACATTGTAAGGTTTACTCCATAGGGTGTCCTTACTGTGGGATCAAAAGTAATTGTATTATTTGCCATTTGCTATTACTTGGAGAAGAGTTTTGATATCACTAAGATCATTTTGTAAGTTATCCATTTTTTGTTCAAGATTGTCAACTCTCTCCTTTTCAGAAGAGAGCCTATTTCTTGTGCTTACATAATTTTCATAATCATCTTTGTTTCGATTCACAATAGCACCCGTGGTGTTATCTCTAAAAAATCCATCCTTTCCTTCAATTGGTACTAATGGCATATCAAACCACCGCGATACATCTAAGATTTCTAAACTGAGGAATAATTGCCTGATTAGTAGATGTTCCTATTATTTTGATCCTAAACATATTAAAGGGAGTTAGATTATCTATAGTAAACTTATACTCTTTAAAGTGGTTCAATGATGGATACTGAGTGTAAATATCTGATGGTGGGACATATACATCTGGGCGACCATCAGCATTGAACGGTTGAAGAATCGTTCCAAATTCACTCTGATTATTGATACCTGGGAAAGGAGTAAATACGCATTCTGTAGCAGGAAGATCTTGATCAAGAGCATAGAACATTCTAACATCATTGAACGTTGAAACATATCCATCAATGAATATTCTCAAGGATGATGCTGGATTTTCCAGAATAATATTTCTGGTTACATACATCAAACTAGTTGGGTCACTTAAGATCCCCTTTGCTTTGCTATCTGTAGCATAGTTTGTAATAGGTTGATTTGCTCTATTAGAAACAAATACAACGGCAGCATGATCAAGATCAATAGCAGGAGATAATCTATTATCAACGGTTAATAAATTAGTGTTCAAAGTCATTGACTTATTATATGGGAGACCGTTAAGATAACTTCTTTCATTAGTTGAAGAAACAACCATTCTTTGGTTATCAAAGTAATTTTTCTCATTAAGAGAAACTTCTTGATATCCCTTATCTAGGAAAGAGATTTCAGATCCACTAACGGATGTTTCAGAAACAGTTCTCATCTGAGTACTAATAGAAGTTCCATTAGGTGAAACTGTTCTCAATTTAGGAATGACGATTGAATAAGGAAGATTGTATGTTCCTTTAACCCTAGTTCCTCCGCCAGTTTTACTAGTAAGGAAATACCGAGAACCTAAAGTAGGAGAAGTAGAACTTCTATCAGTTCCATTAGCAGACATATTGATCTTGACGTTATAGTGGTCAAGTCCGATAGAATCATCAATAGTCACATCTGCAAATTGATGTTCTTTATTGATTCTTAGTAAAGAAATACCACCAAATTCATATCTATAAACCAGTTCATTTACATTGTGAGTAGCAGCAATAGTACTGCCAACTGACCTACTTGAGATTCCTACCAAAGACTTACCAGCAGTTCCAGTATATGAAATAATCTCACTACCAATCTTTACATATCCAGGGTTGTTGACGCTAACAGGAAGACCTTCAAAATCTGCTAAATTCTCTGTTGAACCAACAGAAATTGCACCGGTATTTGCCTTAGTATATTGTGCAGAAAGTGCTGTTGGAGTGATATCAGAACCAACTTCCTTGAGAAGAACTCTATTCGTATTTGAATACATTCCATGATTTCTCTGGAATACTTTCAAATGGAGTCCATCGTTACTAACAGTAACTGGTGCGTCAGGAACCAAACTTCCACCTACACCTACATTTATGTCTGAAGTAATTCCTGCAGATGTAGTATATTGTAAGTAGTTATCTGCATTAAACTTGACTTCTCCTTGAACTTTGCTGAGTTCAAGTGCATTAAATCCAAGCAATGTATTAACAGACAATTTCATGTCTCTTCCTGGCAAGAAAGCATTACTACCAGTGGTCAATGGTGCCAGAACATCACCAACATTGTACCCACTACCGCCTGCGTTGATAGTCGCAGCAATAGCAACTCCATTATTGATAGTAATATTAGCGGTTGCATTTACACCTTGACCAGTAAATGCTGTTAAAGCAATTCCAGTATGAGTAAACTGCGATGCTGCGGGAGTATATCCTATTCCTGGATTAGAAAGTCCAAGATCTCCAGTTGATGAACCAGCAAGACCTACCAATACTCCTCTAAAGTTAGATGAAGTTTGAGTAATTACGTCTCCGATTGATAGTTCTCTTCCAGCAACAACTCCTGTATTACTAATGGTTGTTCCAATCCCAACACTAATCGTTCTGGGAGTAATCGAAATACCATTTCTAGTGATTTTTTCAAGTTGCTGAGGAAGGTCTGGGTTAAAGAACTGAACAACACCTTGAGATACGAACTGGCAGCGATAAAGAACAAATTTAAGGTCTTCATACTGACTTGGTGTCCATACCGAAGCATTCTGAGATTTGAACAAAGAACCCAAAAGAGGTTGCTGGGTAACAAGAATCTGTCCTGCCTCTTGAGCAGCAGTTGTTATATCTGCTTCTCCTAATCGTGAAATCCATACGTTGTATTCAGTAACATCTGACTTAAGAACTACTGAATATTCTGTATTACCATTCAAATATACTGGAGAGTTGAAAGTGAATGTAGTTGGAACAGAACCATCTTCAGATACCTCAACAAATTTTGGATCCAGAGATACTTCGGAGAATGGAAGAATAGTTTTAGTTGGAGTACCAAGTCTAGTCTCGCGAATATCAATAGTTACAGGAAAATCTCTTGACTTAGATTGGAAGAATACATCAATTTTAGAAACATATATCCCAGTGATATCATCGATATAGAATGTTTGAGCAAGAGGATCTCCCCTGAATACCACCGGTGGTGCTGGTGGATCTGCTGGTGGTGGTGGGGGAGGTGGTATATTAACAATGTTAATATCTTGTATAATACTAATTTCGTCGGATTCGCTAACGAGTTCTCTACGTTCTGGTTCAAGGTCTTGGTCGGTTAAAACCCTAGCATTTCTCAACGAAAGAGTTACTTCTTGAGTATTATCAAGGTCACCTTGAGAATAGAATATTTCTTGAGCACTAGTAGAAACTGATCCTTTAACTCTACTGTTAATTGAACTACTTGTTAGTCTAAACTCTGTTCTTCCAGTTTCAAAGGTTGGATTAGAGACGCTAGATGGGTCAGGAACACGGTAAGAACCAATCAAAGTACCAACTCGGTCTGTGATAAGTCTAACAGCTGTTACAGTCGCTTCTGCACCACTTGCACGTCCTCTTAATGTCATTCCTGATTGAATGTATCCAAAGAACTCTGAAAAATCTTCAGACTGCAGACTGTCAGTATCTACATTTATAATAGTAGATGCTCCAGTATATGCAGTTGGCAAACTAGTTGCTCTAGTGTAAGGATTACTATCATAAATGTCAGAAGGCTCAGTAATACTTCCATACTTATGATTTGCCGCAGCTGCTCTGAAAACAATCTCAGGCAGAGAAGAACTACTGATTTGTTGACTAGAAACACTCCCAGGCATTGTGCCATCAATAGTTTCTCCTACAGTAAACGTACCAGAAGTCATTGTAACTTCTATAAGTTTAGGAACTGTAAATCTACTAACTGCTGTACCATCAAAGTAAGCATACATTTGCGTAAATGGTTTCATTGCCTTAGCAGTGAACTTGATATTACGAGATCTCATTGTATGAGTGATCCCTCTATTTACGATTCTATCCCCAAGACTTTCAGTATTAATTACTTCTTGGATAGACATTTGTGAACCAGTTCTTGTCTGTTCAAGTGTAATGGCTCCACTGATAACTGTGCTTTGAACTGTTGAACGGTTCAAATCAACTCTTCCACCACCAGCAATTCCTTGTCGCGTCATCGCCTGGGCGACAGCTGCCTGATCTCTTTGAGCAGCTGCTCGAAGTGACTCAGATCTTGCTGTTGAACTCAAATCAAGTTGAGCACCAACAGTTTCCCAAGAATCCCAAACAATAGGAGCAACACCAATTCTTGTTCCGTCCTCAGCAGTTTCAACTTCTGCATTAATCACATCAGCAAGTCCTTGGAAAGACCCTTCCATAAGAGTATCACGTATCTGCATTTGATTGGTATCAATCCAAACATCGACAGATGGTTCTAAATCAATAGTGCCTTTATAGAAATTAACCAAGAATGGAGTAACATTTTCGAGTCTTGTAGCAAATGGTTGTTCCAACCAAACATTATCAGCATAATCAAGAGTAACAATATTACCTGTTCTGCGTACTCCAGCACCTAATAACGTATTGCCAATTCCAACTTGAAGATTTACAGCACTAGTGTAGTGAGGTGGTCTGAGAATTTTTCTTTTTGTATCAATAGAGTTTTTAATTCCAATTGTAAGATCTTGTGGAAGTGTAGAACTAAAATTATCTACAAAAATACCAGACTTAAATCTATTAAGTCCATTAATATCTGGAACAAATGCATTGATAGTCGATTGTTCAAGTAAATTCAATGAACTATAATATTCAAGATTTTTAACTCTCTGTTCAATTTTAGAAATATCAACCATTTGATATCTCTTATGATCAATAAATGTTACTCTTGCGTCATTTACATTATAAAGATATGGAGGCAAGAATACATTGCCGACATTCATTCCTTCTGTTACAGATAGAGGAAGTTGGGGAATATCATCTGGAGCACCATTCTTGACTGCAAATGATCCATTTTTATCAATATAAATTCTATCCGCTCTAGCAAGATAATAATTATAACCTAGAGTAAAAGATTCATCTGATGCAATAACATTTTTTGAACTATGCTGTCCACCATTAAAGTTTCTACCAAAAAATTCAAATGGTGATCTTGATCCAGGTGTTACAGCGTAGTTTGTAACTCTAGGTCTTCCATCAATAATATCTGTAACTCTATTGTTTCCAACAGATGAAATTTCAGTTGAGTAATCAAAAGTCCTGTAAGAATCAACAGTGGTGATGTCTCCAGTGTCCGAACTAGCATAATAAGCATTTGAGAAATAAACTCTCAACTTGGACGCCGCTTCGGAAACATTTTCCTTTCTTACAATTCTTGAGAAGTCATAGAACGAAGATCTTTGACCTTTAGAGAGATAATAATCTCTAGTTACGTTTTGAGATCCAAGTTCAATATTTGAAGCATTTCCCGAAACAGTTGATTGTGAGAATGATAGTGATTCACCAACTTCAAATACTATATCATTTAAGTAAACAAAACTAATAGTAGTATCGTTTTTCCTTTGAATATATTTTGCTTTAGCGCCTGAGGTTCCTCCTGAGAATGTTTCACCAAGAATAAAATCATTTGTGGTCGCTGAAGGACCATTCATGTTAGCAACAGAAAGATTAGGTGATTCGGGATCTTCTGTTGTTCCTGATTGAAATATTCCATATACGTCAATTACATCAGGTACATTTAACGAAATAATATTGTCTTGAACTCTTGTTCCAAAGGGATAATTTCCGTATATTAGTCCATCTTGTAACGTAGATTCTCCAACTCCAGAAGCACTATTTTTTGATTTGTCAATAATAATACTATTAGTTGAATTTTTTAGTTTTATTTTAGATGTAATATTGGACTTACGAGTGGATGTAATAAGGGTTGCATCAGGATCTACACCGCTTAGACCTTGTAATTGAAGTTGAGTATTGCCCTGAGAGAATACAAATTTATCAGCAGTAAGAACTTCAGTTCCTCCATCAGACCTTAACAGTGAATATCTTTCCTCATCAAAGGCTAAAAACACCTCTTTAGCAGGATCACCTACGGAAAATACCTGAGAAAGTCCATCACTATCGATATTGATTGATGTGTTGTTTCTAATTACAATATTACTTCCACTTAAATCTAATGATTCAATATTTTCTTTAGGTAATACGCTATAGATTGAATCATTACTTGAAAGATTTCCAGTTCCTTGAGAACTTTGCAATCTAGAAGCAACTATTGAAATATTAGTAAGGTTTGTAGCAGTTGTTGGCGGCGATCCTTCACAAATACCAGTTACGGTGGTTATTCCAGTTACAGTAGCAGTTTTTCCATTAACTCCAATCACCCTTAAAATAGTTGGATCAGCATTATCTGCAATAGTATATCTAATCAAATTGCCTGAGGTAACAACTCCAACAAAACCACCAGCAGCAAGTTCGGGAGCAGATATTGTAGAAATACCGGCATTATCTCTAGCAGAGATAGATCCAATACCTATTGAAATTGCCTCTCTTTGAACTGTATCGGCATTAAATGTATTTGCTGTTCCAACAATACTATAGACTGATTTTACATCAGCAATTGAGTGCTTGTTAACTCCGGTAATAAATCTAGAAGTATCTAAGACTCCATTAAAACTTAGTCTTTCCCCAAAAACAAAATCACCTTGTTGACTATAAGCAGTTAATGCTATTCCTGAGTTTACATCATATCTTAAGAATGCAGAGGCACCACTTTGTTCTCCTTGAAGATGAACAGGAGATGATAAATTGGTACTCACATTAACATCTAATGTAGTATATGTTTGTACATCAAATAGTGATAAGTCCCAAATATTTAATTGAGGTGTGGTAGTATTATAACTTCCTGATTCTAAAGCAAAATCGTAAATTCTAGCAAGTCCTATTTCTGCTCCGGCAGCTGCTGTAGAAGATGATCCTACTCTTTGATCTCTAAGACTTACTGTGGTTGATGTATTAAATCCAATAACTGGTGATCCAGAAACATTATTTACTTCAATAGTAGGACCAAAAGCAAAATTAACTGCTTGATTCTCCAAAAATCTTGTATCTCTGGGTTTTCTAACATCCATAAGTGTTGGGGATGTTATCTCAACTTCATAACCTCTAACATATGCTTTTCCTGGAGAAATTTTATATACCAACAAGTCATCAGATGGTACATTACCACCAACAGTAATTTGTCCTGGTTCGTAAACTCCCCTATTTCCTTCTTGATTATTTAAACTTTCTTTTACAGAGGTTACAAATTCATTAATATAATAATTTCCAGATTCTTCAAAAGTTCTTTTTGCTAATTCATCTCCTAAAAGATTATATTTGGTGTCATCAATTTTTGTTCTTAATAATCCTCTTTGAACTTCTGCAAGTTGAACAAAATTTTCATCATTAAAATCATCCGAGTCTTTTTTCACTAAAGTGCAGGAAATCTTTAATCTATCTGCACCTGGTGCAGTATAGTTATTAAATCCTTGAGCATTATCTGTAAGTTGAGGATCAATATCTGATGAAACAAGTTCTTCATTAATTAAAAGACCAATCCTGTAACTAGGTTGAGTTCCATATTGATCAAGAATCAATAACTGACTCTTAACAGTTACAAAATTGCCCCTAATAAAAAATACACCTTCACTGACAACAAATGCCGATCCTGTTTGCGAAGCATCTTCAACAATAGTATTAGCAAAACCTTCTCCAGCACTTATAAAGGTAGTTGCATATGAAATACCTTCATTTACTGTAAGAATTTCATTATCAAAAAATGCTTCAGTGCTATTATCTGTGCTTGACTCTAAGTAATTTACATAAAGAGTAAAGTTTCCATTTTGGGATTCAGAATCAGTAACATAAGTTACAACTTGAGCAGTAATACCTGAAGATTGCCCACTAATTTTCTTGCCTAATAATTGGTCAAGATAGATTTGTACCGGAATACCAAGAAACTCTTGTTGAATTTGTATTCCATGAAATAAATCGTTATAATTTAAACTACCAGGAATTACAATACTTCCTTCTTTATATAAATTATTACCAACACTTTCAATCTGATTCTGAAGAACAGATTGAAGATTATTTAACTCTCTAGCCTGAACTGGATAAGCAGGTTTGAAAAGTACTTTATAATAGTTGCTACGAGGGTCAAAGTCGTCAAAGTAGGGAGCAACGTTGAGGTTAGTTTCCTGGGGCATAATTCTTTAGAACTGCAAGATAATCTTTACGTCTTCTTTCTGTGAGGATGACCTAGTTACAGAGGGCCTATTATCAACGTGAATAATATTTCCCGAGTATTTTTTGGACTCTGGTTGAGCAACGCCCTTCACAAAACTTTGACCTAGAAAGTAGGTACGACTATTTATTACAGTACTTATACCGGGACTTCCAATAGATCCAAAAGAAGTATCAATGCCCAAAGTAACAGATCCTCCAACAATATTAATATTTCCCCCTGCTGCAGGGTCATTTGTAAACCTTAAGGATTCAAACCCGTAAATAGGACCTGAATTTTGAGTTCCATCAGAGTTAAATCCAGAGTTTGTTCTATCCTGCCAGTACTTAAGAACTCCTGTAGATTGGTCGTAAGATATAACTCTACCAACTGAAGTAGAACCAACTCCTACTCTTTGTGTGATAGTACTATCTGGTGTAAAAGTAGCACTTTGATATTCATCACCATCACTGGTAAGTTTAAGAGCATATACTGCACTTGCTTTATCTGTGGTTAATATGGTGCTAGAGTCATTATTAAGAGGATTAGCGATTAATCCAACTCTTGCAAACTCATTGCCGGTAATAAAGTCAGGATTCTCAGTATCATTTTCAAACCTAGCATAGGTTAAAACATTAAATGCTCCTAACTCTCTGTAAATATCAGCACCATGTCCTCCATTTGGTGGAATAATAACATTAAAGATTGGTGATGTTGACCCGGTAGGCACACCACCAGTTTTAAGGTCTAAAATTCCAAAAGTGTAATTTGATCCCCCATTTGAAATATTAACCGATTCAATTTTTGAATCATTATTAATGATGACAGTTGCCTCAGCACCTTTACCATCACCATTGATAGGAATTCTAGTATATGTTCTAGCAGTTCCGAGACCAACACCACGATTTCTAACTGTAATAACTTTTAGTTGTCCGCTTGTAGAAGCATTCTGTCGTATAGGAGCAGCATCGATATCAGTATCCCAATTATTTGGAACAGGAATGTAATTTGTTGATTCAAACTTAATTGCTTGACTTGGTTTAATAGTGTAAAGATATTTCCAAACATAACCATCGCCGCTACTACCAGCAGCTCTTGGTTCTAAATCAGTAAAGGTGGGTTCATCTAATGATGGACCTCCTTGAAAAGCATTTTCTGGAGTTGCGTTATTATAAAGACAAATATAAACTCTAAAATCTGAGTTCATTACATAGTAATTTCCATCATATATGTCAAAAGAACCCGATGGTTGTGACGGATTACTTCTGGTTATGTCATTTCTCCACATATCATATGTGGTTCCCGTTGCCCACGTAGTCTTTTTAATGACTTGACTAACATCACTTGATGTAATCTTTTTCATAGCGATCATTGTATCCCAATAATCGTTAGATTCATTCAAACTATCTTTAGGAGATGGGGGATTTGTATTCCACGTAAATTGATAGTCACCAGCATTAGGTAAACCAATAAATGTATAATAAGAATTTGAAGTGGATTGTATACCAGCAACAAAGTTCTTAGCATTTAAAATACGAAGTTGGTCAGTAATTATAGCTGCCATTTTTAGAGAACTTTTTGTTATTTATCTTATATTTCAAGTATTTATTATACATAATTATTGAATTTGAGAGCATCTCTTCTAGTGACCAGTGCAGAAGTAGAAATGCCAGCATATCCATTTTCATTGTAAGAACTGAATGTGGTAGAAATACTACTTCTATTCACGTTAATTTTGCCCCAACTAAATGATCCAAAACTAGTTGTTCCATATGAAACAGTGCTTATAGATCCTACATTAGTTATTAATCTTCTAATAGCAGTTGTTCCAACTCCAACTACATTTGTTTGTATGGTTGAGGCAGAGTAAACCTGGAATACACCATCCATAAATGATGTGGTGATTCCTAAAGTAGTTCCGTCATTATAAAGACTTGTGAGAGCAGACCCTACTGCAGGAGAAATATTAGAGTTAAATACTGTGAAGTACTCTCCAGTTGAAATTCCACTTACAGTTACTGCAGTTCCTACAATACTGGTATTTCTCATATCAGAGTCAACTGGAATATAGAAATCAAATCTAAGTTGATTAAATGATCCACTAGTTGTTGTGCCAAATCCAACTATATTGCCATAATCTCCATTATAACTGGAGACTGGCATAACTTCTTTCACCAAAATAGGTTCTTCAATAATTACAGTAGGTGGATGAGTGTAAGTGTATCCAGAACCAATAGTATTCACAGATACAGTTGATAGTTTACCTGATGTTATAGATCCAACTCCAGATGCTCTATGAGTATTACCAAGACCAATTGGAGGGGCAACACTAATCGCAATCGTAGACAATCCAACATAACCTTGTCCAGAGTTAGTAATAACGAAAGATGATATCGTTCCAGCAATGCTTACCACTGCGGTTACAGATGCTCCAACTAAAACATCTTGAGTATTAACTACAATTGAGTTTTGGAAACCTCTTATATTGGATTCATTTCTAGAGTCAAATAATGGTCTAACAGTATCAACATATACAATGGTGGTACTTATGCTCAGTGATTGTGTCAGATATGCTGCTGGGAAAATAGACGGTTCATATGAAAGTCTATCCTTACCAATCTCATCACCATCAATAATTTTATCAACTTTTTGCTTACACCAATTGATTGGTCTATGTAAAGTTTGATCAGTTGTAACCCCTGGTCCAATATATGAATTAGTTGCTAGACTATCAACTGTATTAATACCAGTAACAGTTCTAAAATCCTGATTTAATGTAATAGGTTGATTTAAATCGGGATTGTTAGATAATTTAAGCAAATCTCCAACTTTAACTGTTTCTACAATATCAGTAAATATAACATCAGAATCTCCAGCACCTTTATAAAACAGAATCTTGGAAGTATCTCCAGTATTCCCATAACCTACTAAAGATCCTTTAGGTGCCTCGCTGAAAGTTATTATACTTCCACCATTAAACTGATATGCTTCACCAGGTTTTTGAAGAACATCATTAATAAACACTAATAATGTTTGATCAAGTTCAATATTTGAACCTCTTTGTGATTGAATTGATATGGTCTCTTCATTTACACTTAATCTAAATGCCTTTGTTGTTCCATCAAACTGGTCATCCAATCGATCAAATACTTGGAATTGCCCAATAGACCATCCAGCAAATGAATCAGTATGAATACGATCAACAATAATCTGAAACTCATCAAAGGTTTTAGTAGTATCAGTTGGGATTCCAGTTGCTCCGCCAAGAGCAACAGTTAGAATTTCTCCTTCCCTATAACCATAACCGGTATTTCTAATCTCAAAATCAATAATACTAGAACCCTGACCTACGATAATATCTGCTGTAGCACTTCTACCCACATCAGAAGGACTTGAAGAACTGAATATGAGAGGAATATTCGTATAACTAAGTGGTTCATCAAATACTACTACTGGAGCATTTGTGGAGGTATATCCCGTTCCTGGGTTTGTGATTGCAACACTTACGACATTGCCTCCAGATATATTAGCAGTTCCAATAAACTCTATATTCGCTAGAACTCCACTATAAGTTTGAACTCCAACATTCACAACAGATTGAATACCAGATCTATATCCAGAACCACTATTCCCAATACTAATAGAAGTAATAGTGCCTGCTGCAGATACTAAAGCAGTTCCTCCTGCTGATACTAATGGTTGATATCCAAATCCACCTGTAGAACCGAGTGAAATAAACTGTCCACCAGATGGCAGAGTTGATTTATTATAATCATATCCTGAAGAACTAGGACTACCTGTAAATCTAATAGAACTTATACCTGCGGGAAGATCTTCAATAATATTATAATCACCTTTATATGCCTGAACACCTTGAGGTGTTTGATGTATGCCGTTTACAAGAATAATTGAATTTGTTGTTATTCCGGTTATATTTGAGTCATTAGAAGTTAATGTGTATGTTTGACCAATGCCTGTAAACCTATCAGAGACAGAATCAAAAACATAATTTTGATAATATGTCTCATTTGTAGTTCCTGCACCAGCACCTTTCATAAACGTTCTACCTTGGAAATTAGAACTTGTAGTAATTCCAGTCCAATCTCTACTACTAGGGTCACCAGTTGTAGTGCTTAATGGAGAATTTCCAGTAGGTGCAACACCAAAGACGAGTTGATTATTAATAATATTGTAGTTGCCGTCATATTTTGTAATTGATGCTCCAGTTGAGTGTATAGCAACATTTGAACCAAAACTACCTCTAGACACAGAAACTTTTATTGTATTTCCAACTCCAATAGTTCTAAGAATCATATATTCATCATCTATTTTGATCACATCTCCCGATGTAAATGAGGTTACTCCAGTAGTGTTGAATACAAGATCAAAGATAATATCTTGATCCAATGTCGTAGTGATATTTGTAACAGCAAGTGGAGACTGAATCATATTATCAATTGTAAGCAATGCCTTAGTATTCTGATTTGTAGAGTTAAACGCATGAGATGCACCAGCTCCTACAGCACTTATTCCAACAGGAACAGGCGGTACACTTAAAGCATTTTCCGCAGATGTTGCTAATTGAATCGCTGCCTCATCAATTTTAATAACAAAAAGTTCAGTGTTAGGTAGTTTAGTTGTAGCACCAATACTTGGGAATGTTGTATTATCAATGACGATTGCCATTGTTGTGCCTGTGCCGGGATGAGAATACTCAATCGATTCTCCACCTACAAAATAATGATTTGGAATAATTACCTTATTATTGGACACATCAACAGTTGCTGCGGATGAACCATCAAAAACTCTCCTAAAGATATCAAGTCCATCATGTTTTAGATCAAATGTCGTCTTAAGATCTAATTTAGTGCCTTCATAATCTCCATGATCAGTTTTGATCACAGTGCTAAACATATTAATTTCGTCAATTCTAGGATTATTATCATATATTCTCATTTCCGTGAAATAAGTCCTAACATCAACGTTGATATTAGGTTCGGGAGTATATACAATTTGAAGTCCACTAGTTGATGCGGCAACACCTACTGTTCCAATCGTTCCTCCAGTATTAATGTTAGCCCACTCAACATAAACATCATTTGTGCTGGAGTTTAGTGCTGCAAACTCAAGGATTTCATACTTATTGTTTGTAGTGTCTTCAATACTCATAAAGTAGTAAGCTGACTCTGAAGGATCTTCATAAGATGCTACTACGTTGGCAGTAGGAGATCCAGAAGAGACAATAGTAGAATAACTAGAACCAACTCTAGTAACATCCAACAAGGTATTAGATGCTGTAGTCCCTGCATCAGAAATAGCAATTATACTCGCGGTACAGGTCATAGCGAGTGCAACATTCGGGAAAAATTTAACAATAATATTTCCACCAGAAAGTCTGGCGTCAAAAGTTCCAAAACCAACTCCAGTTAACCCTTCATTTTCATCAATTGAACCAAGTTCAAGTTGATATACATCCGTTCCATCGTGGACTAAGTTCAATTCAGAAACAAACATTTTGTTGTCAGATGCTTCAAAGTTAGCCATAACTTTTGCTGATCTATATGTTGCTCCAATAGAAATAATATCAGTATTAGTCGATGCTGGAACGTTAGTGATTTTTGACTTTATAAAAGCAACATCGCCAAACCCCTTAGATCCCTCAGTGGATACTCCGGTTAAAATTGCAAAGTTTGTGGTTGAAACATCATAAGTATTAATTTCAAACTTTGTAGGATAGAATAATAATTTCCAACCATCAGAACCTGAATCATAATCATAATATCCAAGACTTGGATATGATTCGATAGATGCAAACTGATTAATGTATCCTATGTCATTATCCTGAAGACAAGAAATAATTGCAAACTGCCTCTCATCTGTAAAAATTCTATCTCTTACATGAGTAATAAGTTTATTGTACTTAAAATCACTTCCAAATATTGAAACAACCTCAAAAGGAGTTGTTCTTTCGTTGCTATTAAACTGAGTACTAAGATCATCTATACTTAGAACTCTATTTCCTACTGATTCAAAATAATCAGCAAGAAATATAGTATCAAATACGATTTCATCAGACACATCAACATTTCCCAATCTCTTAGTTCTTTCAATCGCACTATCAAAATCATAGTAACAATTTAAATCTGCAGAACTAGTAATATCAACTATAGTTTCAATATTGGAGTCTGGAGTTGAAACTGTCAGTTTAAGATCATTATTCAGTTCTCCGCTAAAAATCTGCATATCTGCATATTTTTTAAACCCAGAGGTATGCACTAAAGAACTTACAGGATCACTCCAAGTATTAAAATCAATTTCAGAACTAATTGAATATGATAGATTTTGATAATATTCATTATCAGGAAGTTTTTGAAGATTGTCGTTTAGGAATCCGGTATTCTTTTGCCATCCTCTAGCAATTGTTGTACCAGTTCCTATATTGATTTCTGCATCAAATACCGTTATGGATTCGATTCTTCCTTCAGCACCAGAGGTTGCCCCTCTAACAATGTCACCAGGTCGCGCAACTCCATTTATCTTTGCTTTGAGAACTTCAATATTTCCATTGTAACTATCAACTCTTCCTTTATATGAAGGACCTTCAAATCTTTCTCCTTTAAGGAAGTTATTTTTTCTAATCTGAGAATCAAAGATTGGAAAGTTGACCTTAGGAATGACTCTACCTAGAGAGTCTTTACTATAGTTTCCTGGATATCCTGCTCCGATATATTGATTTAAATCATACTCCACATATGCTCCAGATCCACCTGCAGCAGTATTGACACCAGATACTGAAAATAGTACATAATTGTAATCTTTTGAGTTAAATCCAGAACCAGTAGATCCAACTCCAACACTTATATTTTCAACTAATATGGACTTGCCTAATTCAAACGGAAAATCTCCTCCAGAGAATTGATGAGTAAGGAAGAGTCTTACAATTTTAGTTGAGTTATTATATGTGATTGATGATATGCTAAATCCGTTTGAGTTATTAACGGGAAGAATAGTAGGAGGAACATTATATAAGGAGGATGTGTTCTTAAGAATTTTTACCTCGGTATCTCCTAAATTATATTTAAGATCTATATCAACGATTTTATCACTAACACCATCAATAACAATTAGATCAGGTGCTACAAGATAGTTTATTCCTGAAGATGTGATGCCGATTGATTGGAATGATGAAAGTGGAGAAAGTTTAATAACTTCAGGAACCCCTGCTAAAACTCTTAGAGTTGGATCAGTGGGGTAATCATAACCAATATTAGTCGAGTTAAACTCTGATTTCAAGAGTTTTCCAATATTATTACTATCTGGTTCTAAGTATGCTCCAGTTCCAAATCCACTTCTTATAGAAGATATAGATGGGATAGTTTTGTATCCAGAACCGGGATCTAAAATTTTAACTTTTGATATTGCGCCTTGAGCAGTTTTTGATGTTGTCTCATAGGATGCATTACAATTAGATGGTCCAAATGATATAATATTTGGTGCCGACGCAATATTAAATGTAAAGGTTGTAGATCCAATGCTTGCAATATCTCTTGGGCCATCTAATTTTGTTCTCACGACGTTTATTTCATTAAAAGCATAAGCATCACTATCTACTATAATCGTACTTTTATTGGATGTAATGGATGATTTTTGAGTTGGTTCAAAATTATACCAAAGGATTGATGGAACTTCATTAGTGAAATTGATTGAAAGACTAGCATCAGAATCAATCCCCATTTTCCCATTAGTTGATATCTCAAACTGTTCACTATTTCCTGAGGTAAGAAATCTGTTGTTAAATTGAAGATCTCTAAAAATCTTCATTTCAAAAGCAGAATAAGATACTCCATTTGATATGAATGAAAGTGACGGATCCGAAAGATCAAATTTTAAAATGTTATTTCTACTTACCTCTATAAATGGATTGATTCTAGATAGAGTTCCATCAGAAGTTGAGTTTATATCTACAAATTTAGGATTAAGTGATTTAAGTTCATTTTTCTCACTTACAAGTTTAATCTTATTAGAAGTATAGATGTACACATAGTACATTCCATTATCTGTAAGACCACTTGCTGGAGAAGAAGAGGTATATATTACTTTATCTCCAGTTTTAAATGGAATACTTGAGAATTTAATTGTATTCTCGTCAATATCTACGTCAGCAGCAATAAAGTCTGTTGGATCAAATACGATTCTTCTATTATAATCATTATACTTAACAACAACATCAATTTCATTAGTAGGTCTAAGATCAAAGAATATCTTATTCTTATATGCAAGACCATGAGTGCCTGCTGTGGATACTGTAACTATGTTTTTAGATACATTGCCCTTCACAACATTAATCTTATCAGTAAGGAAACTGTGATTGGTTCCAGTTCCTATTCCTGTAAAATATAAAAGACTAGTAGAGGTGTTTACACCAACATATGTTCCAGTTGAACCTAGTCCTACTTTATTGGAACTAATTCCAACATATCTATTATTAAGTGGGACTGCATACAACTTGTCATATGAAGATAAGTTAGTATATGCTACTCCTACTAATCCACTCCATACTTGAATAGATGTTCCATCATTTGGATTGTATTTGATTATTTCATTTATTTTTAAACCGTGATTTGGAAGATATATGTTCCTTGTCTCAACAAATATCTGAGTGATTCCTGCTCCAGGATTTACGATTGATAAAGTATTACCAATACCTACTGTTCCTACACCAATAGATTCTGAAGGCTCAAAATATATTTTCTTATTAAGTGTTAATGTTTGAGTAGTTTTAGCGGAACCAACTTTAATAGCAAATCTTCTTGAATCATCTTCAATTATACTAGAAACAGTATGTGCAATAGCAACTGTGCTATTAACTGCTCTCTCTACTCTTAATCTACTAGGTTCAATCTTAAGAACTTTAACTTTTTCTGCTCCTATCTTGAGTATATCATCTACCATGATAGTAGGGTAACTCAAATTGCCAGATACCGAAATATACGTGTGAATTCCTGTAGATCCTTGAAGTCCGACTTCCTGTGCTAAGGAAAATTTAGATGTAGCAACTCCAATAGTAAAGTTGCCATCTAATCCGTCAAAGTAACGAGAAAGTCCATTGACGTTAATTATATCTTCATCATTAAATCCGTGTGGTACGGATGATACTCCTAAAAATTGATTCTTAGAACTTTGAGGAACAAACTCAACTTCACTAATTTGCGTTGTGGCAATACTTACACTATTGATCTTTCTGCCAGATATTCTATCAACAGAAGCACGAGCATTCTTACCAAATTCTACAGTATTAAAAATAATCTTATCATTTATTTTATAGTTATCTCCGCCGGTGCTTATTCCAATAGATTCAACATTACCAGATTGTGCTGCGGTAACATTAATTTCTTGAGGTTTGCCTTTACTTGAATTCAAAATATAGTTATAAGAACTATATTGATCATTTAATCTGTATGGAGTTGTATTTCTTAACCAGTTGTTTGATTTTAGATCATAATCAGATTGATTAGATGACTTTAAAAAATTAAAAGAGTTTGGTTTTGATTTAAAAGTTGGTCCAATAATATATGGAAAAGCAGGTCTTTTGAAGTTATCAAAAGGACCAGTATTATCAACATTTGCGTTTATTGTAGCAAAATACGCATAAGTTCCATTTGGATATTCTGGAGTAACACATATCCTTCCATTATGCTCATCTAAATCCCCAGAACCAGTAAATTTATAATCTTCAACAAAAAATCCTTCACCGAATGATGAGAGAGGAGGTCTTTGAGATTGCTGTGTTACCAGTTCATATGACGATTTGATTCGTGTTACTGTTCCTCCAAATGCATTTGTATATGCATATGGTCCATAAATTGGATTCCCATCATATGCCCAACCAATAATTGGAGAATGTTCCAGAGATTCAATCTCAATACCATTATCTAAAATTAGATCTGTGTTTCCATAAATTTTATTTCCATTAGAATCCACGGAATATAAAGATTCTCGCAATTTTCTTGGTGCATAGACATGAGTATATTGAAGAGAGTTGTCTCTTGTATTTTGTATTACAAATCCATCATCATTTTTTATATTATCAAAATCATTAGCAAAAACATCAATTATCCATTGTTGAATATTTGCTTTAATTGAACAATCGTTTCCAGATTTGACTACTGTTAACAAAATATTACCTTGACTATATCCTGCTCCACCACTTATAATTTTTACTTCTGTAATTTTTCCATCAACAATAATAGGAGTGAGTTTAGCGTAATTACCAAGTCCAGTCAAAACTAAATCTGGAGTAGAGTTATATCCTGATCCGCCCGATTGCACGATAACATCAATAATTTGACCATTAGATATAACAGGGAACAACTGTGCTTCCGAACCACTGACTAAACTAATATTAGGTTGCCTATTGAAATTAATCGTAGTAGAGGCACCATATCCAACTCCTCCAGAAGTAGTATCAATAGATTCAATACTTCCTCGAAATATCGGTTGAATTTTACAGTTAAAATCTTGATTTGTTAATGTATTGACTCCAATAGTTCCACTAATATTAACTGAGATTGGTTCATAGTTAAATGAACCATTTCCACTAGAAGTAATATTAACATATATGTTATTGCTATAATAGTAGTCCTTAGCAATACTTCCTGTTCCTATACCTGATAGTAAAAACTTATTATCATCCACTTTAGTTACATAATAATCAGTATTAGAAGAAATACCACTCACTGGGGTTGATCCTGGAGTATATCTAATAATATCACCTTCCATGTATCCATGGTTCGTAATTACAAAGTTATCAGTAGATGTATTGATTCCACTAGATGGTATTGTTCTTTTTTGATTCTTATATCCAAATCCCGAATTTGTTACTAAAATATCAGTTACTATTCTTTTTCTTTCTAATGTTTCTAGAGATTGTGTATCTTTCCCCTTTGAAAGTATCGTTACGGTATTGATGCCTGATTTAGAATCAGATAAAGTATTGTGGAGTTTAATTGTATACGCATCAACTATATTTGCATAGTATACTGAGTTAGTGGACAATCCTAAAATTGTGTCTGATCCTCCAGTTTTATATACTAACTTCTCAAAGTCTCTAAACTTATGAAAGGTTGAGAACCCTATAGTGCTATTGGTTGTGTTAACATTGCTACTTCCAGCACCGGCATTAAAAGTAACTGTATGAGAAACGGATGATACGTTTACTTTAGCAGCAGCATCTTGTCCTCCTCCACCTTTAATTTCAATTATTGGTGTAGTAACATAATCATATCCAGTATCAATTATATTAATTTTCTCCAAAGAACCTTGAACAGAAATATCACCAACAACACCAAATCCCTTAGTATCTGTAACCAGTAATACTGGCGGATTAACTACATCGTATCCATATCCCTTATTAATAACTTCAAAATTATTGATTTTTCCATGATATACACTTTTAGAAGACTTAAAGTTAAGAATCTCAACTCCATTAATCAAGATGCCAGTAGGTCCTGGTTGTGTAAAGAATGTACCTGATTTGTTGTCTGGAGTCAGTACTTGACGCACAATGGGTTGTGGTAAGAGTTGCTTACCATAGTTATTGTACAGTATAATCTTATTATTTTCTACAGAACCTATGGGTACGATATACTTGTTAGAGAACAAATCTGACTTACTTTTGGCAAGTTGAATTTCTGTAGAATTGACTCTCTTAACAAAATAAACTAATTCATCTAAGTTAGAGAACTGACTTTTAGTTTTATTAATAATTTGATTACCATCTGGAGTATTGGTGATCGTTTCTGTTATATTGCTCTTATAAAAAATAGCATCTCCAGTATATAATCCATGATCTCCTGTTGATTGTATTTTCAGTACTCCCAGTCCAGTTGCACTACCTGAGAAAGTGATTTCTTTATTATATGGGTTTAAAACTGTATCAAGATATGATGGAATAGAATTACTAGCAATCAGCAAGTCTCCATTAAATTTAGTATACACATTCTGAATATTGGAGTAATATTTTTGAATGATTGGGTAGTTATTAGACAATCCCTTCAAAACAATATTCTTTAATTCATATCTTAATGAAAGTTCAGATGTTGGTATGCTTGATGATAATTTGACAGTAAATCCTTTATTGGTATTGATTGACGTAACATCGCCCTCTCGTATAACTCCATTTGAACCAATAAGTCTTACCTTATATCCATTATAAAAATAATGATTAGAGTTTAACTCTACTTTATAAGTAGATTCACTTTCATCTATAAGAATAATTTCTTTAACATTCCAGTTTGTTTTTATATTGAAGACCCAGTTATTCTCTTTAAAATTAGATGAAGGGTATCCTAGTGTTTTAACACTAATACTATCATCAGAGTTCAGAGAAAAAGTATCATCAAAGACATTAAAATCTTTAAGGGATCCAGTAATACGAACATTTATAATATCATCTATTCCTATTCCTTTATAACTATAAGCAAAATCATTTTCTACTACATTGGATGTATCTGGAATTTCAGTAGTTAGGGTTGTTATTCCAATAAATTGGTTGATTGATTTTGAAGTATATTGAACAACTATATTGTTATAGTCCTTATCCTTCAGAATAATTTCTCCAGTACTACCAAAACTTACTGTGGAGTCAACATCAATAATAGTAGCACCAATACCCGCAGTGTTTACTAGTTGAGTTTTTGCTGCTGGTTCAAATGTGCTGTAAACTGTTCCATTTACATTAATGTCTCTTTGATATCCATAATCAATAGAAACTTGATAATATTCACTTTTGGTATTAAATGCTTCTTTATCAATACCTAGTGAAGCATAATCCCAATTTAATTTTTCTACGTTGCAGACAGACCCTCTTGCTTTTGTAGAGTCCTGGTATATTGTACGCCCTTTTAAATCTAAAGGATCTCCAATATTTTTCTCGACCACCATATCAATGGTAACTCTATAATCTGCATCAGATGGTTTAAACAGATATTGGCTTGGCCTTATAACTGAAGAGTCTTTTCCATACAATGCTCTGAAAAGAATCTCAATTGAATCATCTGTACCTTTTGAATCGTAGAAAGACTTAGATCCAAAAATAAAGTTTCTTTGATTGAGATCACTAACTATTGCTCTATCTTCAAATCCAGGAATGACTTGATTTTTAAGTTTTCTAAAAAACTCTTTTAGAAAACGAATACTTAAATTATAAACTACGGTGTCTTTGGTATGACTTGCTGCTAAGGTTTCTTTAAATACTAGTTCATCTGGGGTATTGGTCCCAGAGTAACTTGTAACGCCACTGAAACCCCGCACACACCCCTCAAACGAGGTATCTGTCTTATGAGTATAAGAAATTATTTCATCATCAATTAAAAGT
>Ga0209535_1000386_pt1 | contig 31046 bp, 17 predicted proteins | sample LinPmetageLP28_FD_184041 | JGI IMG/M metagenome (GOLD analysis project Ga0209535, IMG submission 184041) | Marine viral communities from the Pacific Ocean - LP-28 (SPAdes) (version 2) | ecosystem: Environmental > Aquatic > Marine > Oceanic | place: Pacific Ocean | collected 2009-08-22
AGTTTTAGATCATCTTCGTTCCTGCTGTTCTTTAGATTCAAGGCAGTAATTTTATTCTCTTCTGCTCGAATACTACTGTTGATTGTGGAGATATCGATTATCTCAGCGGGGATTGAATCAATCTTGCTTTCGATTTCGTCTTTAACTTCCACCAAGCCTGCGTGTGCTTCTCGTAAAACAGTGCAAGTATTCTTGTGTTCCGCCATTTGTGTCTTTGATTCTTCGAGAGAAACTGTAGCTTTCTCCAAATCTTCATCGTAATTTTTAGAATCAAGCCGCTTTAGAGCACCTTTAAGGTCCACTGAATTCTCTTTAGCTAATTTAAACTTACGATCAAACAACTCAAGGTCTAAGAATTTTGCAATGATTTCTTTGCGACGTGTTGAACCTTCATCAATGAACGCAAGGGCGCCATGCTGTGATGACAGTGAAGAAACAGCAAAATCATCAAGGGTGCCAAACTTCTTTCGAATGTTAGCGTCTGTTAGAGTTCTTGTAAGACCATTCAATGAAGTTGTTTCATCCATAACTGGATCATACACTTCAAAATTAAGTTCTGTTTTAGCCTCGTTTGTTTCCTCACCTTTTAGTCTTTTGACATACTTCTTTGCTGCTCTCTCGACTGTATACGTCAAGTCATCGATTTGAATTGTTACTTTGCCGCGGCATTCATTCTTGTTCTGATTGATGACATTAATATTCTTTCTTTCATTTTTAGAAGTTGTGTTAAACAGCGTCCATAGAATGCCATCAACGATACTACTTTTACCAGAAAAGTTTTTACCAAAGATACCAATAATACCGCTTAGCTCGTTAAAGTTAACGTCGTTGTCTTCGCCGTAATTAAAGAGATTATCAAATTCAAAGTCAATCAGTCTCCAGTTAATGTTTCTAGATACGTCTTCATTATCTTCTACAATCTGGTTATACTTCTTATTTAACTCGTAAACCTTTTCAATTGTTTCTCGGGAAGCTTCATAATCTACCAAGTATTCATCGATAAGTTCTTCTTGAACTTTGATGTCTCTCAGGTTTTCAGTCTGCAGACCATCGGTAAGACCATCAACTGAGCCACGTTCGCCGGAGGCTCTGTTAAGGAACGATATACTCTCGGGCTTGAACCGGTGCTTGGCGATGTCTACCGCCCTCTTCATTGTATCTAACGGAAGATTATTATTACTAACGAGACGCACACGAGCGCCAGTCGGAATAGAAATATTCTTTGGCATTCGTCCTTTGCGAGTAAGCTCAATAGTAATGAACGGCTTCGGGTTAACAAGCGATACATGGCGTGTACTCCAGTTATACTTATCTTCAATATCCCAAATAAGATAACCTTTATCGTTCGATTCGCCATGGTTCTGTTGTACTAGGGAGCCGGGGTATCTCGCTCTACCATCTTTATCTACCTTTTGATCTGTCTTGTGAATGTCACCGAGTAATGCGTAGTCGTACTTCTCAAGCTCGTCAAGAGAGATATCACCGTGCGTCATCATCCAGCCGCTATCAGTCACCGAACCGACAACTGAGCCATGGTATAGGGCGACGTTAACACGATCTTCTGGAAGTTCTTTCTTCCAGTTCTCTGGGTCTACAATGGATAAGACATGCAAATCGATGCCATCTGCCACTTCTACTACTGATGCATGTTTATGAAAGTGAATGTTTGGATGGTTGAGATAATCAACAATGGGCGAAATAGCATCGAGTCTACCACTATTCTTTAAATTCATATCATGATTACCCAGAATCATGTGATATGGTGCGATGTCTGCTAGACCAACAAACAATTCACTCATCATCTTGATTGCCTCGGGGCTTAAATCAAGTTTGGTGTGAAACGTATCACCGGTGTTAACGATAATATCGGGCTTCTCTTCTCGAAGCTTCTCGTATAGTTGCTCGAAAACTGCTCGATATTCTTTATGGTACTTCAATTTTCGGACATGGATGTCCGATACGTGTGCTATTTTAATCACACATTCTCCTTTTAGTTGATGTAAGGCACACCCAAACAAGCGTGTAACATTATTGGTACAACAAAAAGTCCAAAACAGTAACCAACTTCGAAGATAATAACTTTAAGAATAACGTTTAAAGCTATAGCGAATGTCTTCATATGTGCCCTCATTTAAATACTATAACATAGAGGAATGGAACACGCAAGCACTTTCTTGCAGTTTTTTTTATTTGGTTCCCTGACCGGTTACTTTATTCCAAATTTGCATGTAATATTGCGATGGTGACAATTTTGAATTTGGTAATTCAGGATTAATGGCGTCAAGCAATTCGTAGGTTTCATAACCAAATGACTCACCGCCTTTCTTAAGGAAATCAAATCCCTTGGGGTGAATTTGCTGGGCGGCCTGCTGCATCTTGTCCTGATTGCCGCTGATGTCTTCCTTGCCTACTTTGGCTGGATTGAAGTCGGGTAAGCTGTACCGGTCTTTGTAGGTCTTCACATAATCCTCCGCTGACACATCAGCGCTGCGTACATCAGTAATGCCGGGTTGTAAATCTGACTTGTATATAACACCTTTAACAATTTGGTTATTGATATCATTGAATACCTTTTGAACGACGCCTCTTTCACCAGAAAGCATTTGTGTACGTCCCCCCATATAATCTTGGAAGATGGGGAAGTTTTGTTTTTTTGCAACAGTATCTTGAAAGTCTTCTCCTTCCTCACCGCCCACAGATTGTTGATCGGCAGCAGAATCTAGGCTCCACATATATTGAGCCGTTGCTCTTAATAGACTTTCTGTATCTTCAAGGGCATATGATGATAATTCTTTTTGGATCTCAACACTTTGTTCTGCCGCGGTGCGTTTGGCAGCAGCAACATCAGCCCTGTTAGAAGTCTTGTTTTGTAAAACACCGAGCAAAGGAGCGGCGATAGCCATCGTTAAGAGGCCCCTCTTAACCATTCTTTTTATGTTATTCGCGTCAGCAGCTTTAATCGCATCCAACTCTTTATTTTCCGATAAGAATTTATTTAATTCTTCTTCAATAATTTGGTCTATTATGCGATGAGCGACTTCTTCGTAAATGATTGTTCTTAATCTTGATTCTATTATTTTCATTTTTTAACTTCTATATTTCAGATAACAAATCTAGCAATAAATAGTTGTCAGCATCAATAAAGGTAGCATTCTTTTTTCTGTCCTCAAAGATGCTCTTTGGCATTGAGCCCACATCCTCGTAACCAGACACATCTATTTTATAAAGTTCGATATCATATTGGAGAAGCATTTTAATAATCCGCCTCTCTTTGGCTGCGGCGTCAGGGTCGAGGGCGATGTGGATTGCGGCGTCGTTCCGTACAATCTCTCGTAATAAGTCGGACCCGCGCCGTAGGGTTGAACCCAATATAGGAACAGCATTTCCGGCGACAAGTGCATCAAAGACTCCTTCGACTAATACTAAGTCTTTATTCCAATCAATATATAGTTCGTTGAAGACAACATCCTTGGATGCTCTTGGGTTTTTATACTTATAGGAGTCTCCGCTGTAGGATCTCGCTATAAAGTAGCTTACATCTCCGTCTTTATCGAAGGATGGTATAATAATTCTATTGCGGTATTCACCACTGAAACAATAGCCAATCTTCCACTTGAGTATATCGGCTTTAGTAACGCCCCTTTTACATAAGTAATTATAAGCATACAATCCAGTAGCTGGAAGATTGTCAGTTGCAAGACTGGTAAATTCTTCTGGGAGGTCTATCTTTTGATGGATCTCGATATGCTCTGGTTCCATAAAGAGGTCAGCGAATCTTTCCAGATCTTGGCGCCCGAATAGTTGGTCCCACGTAGCAAGTTGGTTGTGGTTGCCAAACCGACGCACAACACGCCTAATATTACGACCCCGATAATCACAAATCCAACACTTATAGACATTCTTATCAACATTAACAGAAAACTTACGCTTGTGATGGTTGCATGCCGGGCACGTAAAAAGAAGCTCATGACCTTTGTCGAAATAGCCACCAAGAACTCCTTGCAATATTTTTTTAACTTCTTCATTTTTCATTCTTCACCAATTATATCAAAAAAGCCTTCTCTAAGTGGTATCGGACCAGCATGAGCTTGTTGAAAAAAGTATGCTTTAACCATACCGTTTATCGGATCAACCCCTATGACAATACCATAATCTTTCAATGGTTTAAAATCAAAGTATATCTGGTGCTCTAAGAGAGAACTATTATACCATTTTCTCTTTATTAAGTCTCCTACCTTTACTTTGCGGCTAGGCACTTCACATTCTCACGGTACCGGAGCAGTGCCAGTTCTTTGTGCTTAGCCTCAATCATGATGTCGAACTCATTGCCGTAATCATCAAGCGTGCTGTATACAAGATCGGAGTGTGCTTGTGGCTTAATCTTTGGATTGTTGTGTTCGAGAGAACGAGACTCTGCGTAGTGAACCACTGGCTTGATATCACCCCATGTGGAGAGCGCAAGCTCAAGGGCTTCCTGCTCTGTCTGACCGCCAGGGTGCAGCATGTGGTGATGGTAGTCAAACACAATTGGAATACCAATGCGCTTGTATACACCCTCATACAACTCCAGTGTAGAATACAGCGACTCTTTGTCATCGTTCTCGACGGTAAGACGTGAACGCACGTTGTCAGGCAGACGCTCGAAGTTGCGACAGAAGTTATCGAGAGCGAATGGCTTGTCACCGTAGGCTGCACCAACATGAATATTAAGTTTGGCATACGGAGTGCGTGGTAAACCAATAAGGTCAAACAAGTCACCGTGAACCGACAAGTCAGTCTCGGTGAGTTTGTATACACGCTCCTTGGGTGATGCTAGCTTATTAAACGGCCCAGGATGCGATGTGAGCCGCATTCCGTGCTTACGGGCAAAGTTGCCCGCCTTGAGTGCCGCGGCGTGTATAGCGCCGAAATTAGGCATGTCTACGAGGTCATACTCGGAAGCCCACGGAATAATATTGGAGGAAAGCCGATAAAAGTAAATATCGTGCTGTAGATTCCATTCTAGAATCGTGTATAAGTCGCGCAGGTTCTGTAAAGCAAGGTCTGCAGCATACTCGATTCCGCGGTCGTGAAACGTGCGCTTAATCATAGTGCGGTTAGTGGTGATGCGCTGCGACTTTGGCAGCGTAGAAAAGCCTTGATTGATACAGGCGTAGCCCAAGTAGTTCATATTATTAACCTCCACATAAAGCATAACCCATGCGATCGTGGTTGTCAATCAGTTTCTTCGTCTTCTGCTCTGTGAACCAGAATCAAAACAGATGCGGGCAACTCTTCAGTTAGCGCGTTATCTAGCCAGAGCACTATAATTCTGTCTTGCGGTTCTTGGCCGAAATAAGTGCTGAGAACAAAAGCACCTGGCTCAACATTTAGAACTATCCCATTCCATTGTTCTCGATCATCCGGAACAATCAGATCTATCTCCGTTACAATGTCGCCGACTTTAAATTCTGTTTTTTCTTGAAGCACATATTAACTAGGCATCAATTTCTGTTTGATAGCCAGCTTTAGCAATGATAATTGCATCAGCACGATCGTAGCTTTCTGGTTTTGGGTTGCCGTGCTTTGTATATTCTATCTTGAATGCAGGCTCTGTGTCAAGCAAATGTTGTAAAACAACTTGTTTTGCCTTTTGGCCTCTTGGCACCTTAATCCCGGCGGTCTTGCGCGCTGATGTAGCGCCAATAAATTTAGGTTCTATCTCAAAAATCTCATACAATAGCCACGAAACAACACCATTAAATCGCTGTAGTGTAGCCATGGTTTTTGCCGATGAGCCGCCAGAGTTGAAGAACGTAAAAGGCTGTTCTATATATATGTGCTCGATTGGGTAATCGGCTCCGCCTAAACTTGTTGATTCCTCATCATTGTTTAATTGATATACTTCGTATAGATCAAGAATCTTTTCTTTGATAGCAATCGTTTTATTAAAAAAACCCTTGTGTTTTCTTAAATCAATCGAGTCATAATATAACAGACTACCATCTGCAATTATAGCAAAACCAGTTATACTGGTTGACACATCTACACCTAAAACCATTTAAACCTCGTATTCTTTCCAAGCGTGTTTTTCACGGTCTACCATATATCCCAAATCATTTTGGTGAGTATAAGCCTCTTGTTCGAAGCGTATCATGAAGTATGCCGTTTCTTTACTCTTATATTTTATCATTGCTTTTACAAAATCATAAGCATATAAAACATAAAAACCTACTAAAAATAACTCTTTCTGTTGTTCGAAGTGAACCATCTCATGATTCATAGTGTATTCGTCCACTTCTTCAGATAAGATAATAAACGGAAACAAAGTAATAGCGTATACACTTATTACAATTGACAATAACTTGGTAATAAATTTAGATGTTATTATAATAGGCATTATATATCCAGTTTCAATTTAAACGTTATATCTTTATCTTCCTCTTTCAATACCGGATCTGCCAAGGTAGCGATTCCTATTAGGTTTTTGTTGTCATCGTAAATAGCGACTCTGGATACATAGACTTGGCGTTTGAAATCTTCATCGAAGGTAGCAAAACTGGAGGAGGTAATATTTTTGATTCTCCTGTTGGGGTTTTCTTCAAAGATATTTGAGCCAGATCTTAACAGATAGTCTTGCCCTTTTTCCAAATATGTTGGATTATTGGAGTAGTTTGCTTGGCCGCGGCGGGCGTTGGCAAACATGGTATATGTTTGAGTTTCAGTGACTCCTTCAAATTCCATATTGAAAGATGCGGACTCAAAAGATGGGGCGGCTGTGGCATTGTTTACACCATCCAGTGCACCGGCACCAAAGTAAATCCATTTTGGGTGGTCTATTGTACCATTATCCAATAGTCCCATCGCTGTATCGTTGAGTCTCCACGAGCCAGTCAGCATTATTATGCCTTCGTTGTATAATACGACACCCGCAACTTTATTGTTGTTTGCTGATGAAGTTCCAAAGGTCTGTATCAGCTCGCCGTTTTCTTTATTATCTTTTAACTCACCGATCAGAGAGCCTGTAAAATACCATTTTAAAGAAACTGAGCCGGGGTTAATTTTAGAACCATAAAAGATAGATGGTACGTGAACTGTGTTAATCTTTTGTTCGTCTTTGTTCCACCCATCACCTAGAGACGAATTTACAACATAATGCTCGCTCATGTAGCGATAGTTATTCAAACGAGTCTTAAGGGCATAGTAGTGAGGGTATACTGGTCCACCGGCATCTGCGGTGACTGTACCATCTACTGTGTTTACCATATCATATCTGGAGCCGGCTTGTGGGCTCATAAACTCTCGCGTGATTGAAGCAGTTAAGGGATAGCTCTTGCTTACAGTGTCCCCATATACAAACTCATTTTCGTAATCAACATCGCCTACGGTCTTAAAAGATGCGCGGGCGCTGTCTTTTGTAACAAAGGCAGTTATAAAGTTATTTGTTTCAGCATTGCGGTCAATGTTATATTCAAACAAACTGATACCACCACTAGCACTGCTGGTGATATTCAAAATGTTGTTGGAGAATGAACCGGATTGATGAGGCAGATTATTATAATATATCTTTGACTCATTTATCGTAATGTTGACATTGGGATATGCCCGCATTGTATTCAGCACAACATCGTTTGGGCTAAACTTGCGGAAAGACATTACTAGTAATCCAGTCGAACCCTGATAGTCAATTCATTTTGTGGAGTTTTCTTCAGTGGTTCAGACAGTTTAGCAGTGGCTAACAATTCGTTTCTTGCGTTGTAGAGGCCAACCGTGGTTACATACGCTACAGGGTTATCGCTAGCGTTGTTCTTAACTCTAATCTTACTACCTGATGTGTATGTAGGGTTAGAGCTGTAGTTGTACTTGTTAACCGGCATTCTGCAGAAGTAGATTGTGGAGTTAATCTCTGTAGAGTTGTTGAACGTAAGGTTAGTCATTCTGTGCCTAACAGCGTCACATGTTCCTGAAATTGATGCAGAAACCAAGGACTGATCGAATGTCAGTGCGTCTGGAGTACTACTACTAGCCGCAGAGCCACTGTTGAAATCTGCAATTCCAGAAAATACCGAGGAAGAAATAACTGCAATACCTGATTGGTAGAACACTACGCCGTAACTCGAAGATGGAGTTTCGGTAGCCAAACTTGCGGTTGAGTCGAATAAGACTCCGTAATCACCACCAATAGTGTTGGTCGTGCCGTCTCCAGTAGAAGAAGCGGCTGTATCTTGGAGCGATATGGTCGTGAGATGAGGGTTAGCCCATGCGCCGCGGCCGAGTTGTAAGTTAACTGTACCTTGTTTAATTTGGTCTTTTGTCAATAATCTAGACATAGACACAACAAATACTTCCTTCATGGAGCCTGTTGTATCGAGCCTCAAATCACTTTCAAACAATCTTACTGTGTTGGTGCTACCTGTGTAACCCAAAAGAACCTGTGAAAACTGGTTGTAGATGTTAATCTTTTTATTGTTAATTGCTGCAGTTGAAGCAGACAACGGGGATGATTCATCATAACCACAAGTAAGATCAAAGATGTGGTTAGCAGACGAACTAAGGAATGGATAGTCGTATACTGATTGGAACATACCGTGGGTAAAGTTTTTGATGTTCTCATCACTGTAAGTTCCACTAACAATGGAGCCGGTGAGAGGGATTACCTCGTGTAATAAAGTTTTTGTTGTTGTAACGTCCGTATTAACATTTAACGGCTCATAAGAAAGGGGCATCAATAATCTCCAATTATGTTTGTGCTATTTTGATAATTCTTACTGGTACTTGTAAGTTTACGTTGGATGCGGCACCTTCGACGTAGACAGTTGTATCAATGTAGTCGTAAAGGGTGCCAGTTCCAAATAAGTCAGAAGAAGTGGTTCCGAACTTGGTGTAGTCGGATTGTGGGATATTCGGGTTAATCAGGAGGTTGAGAGCTGTGAAACTAGCTCGGGGCCCCTTGATGGCCGAATATTGTGTGCTGGTATCAGATGTACCTGCGGTTGCAGTATTGGAGTATACTCTGTTGAGTACTCCGTTGACAACAACCTCACTGTTGTTTTTAATCTTTTGCGAGGGCCTGACAGCAGAATTACCTTTCAAGGTAACGTTCAGTGCGGCGCCTTGTGCTGAGTTGTTGGTGAGATTAGAACGCATATCAGCACCCATGACGGCGGAAATAAAGCGATTGTCGAAGCTTACAACAAAATTGTTGTCGGTAAGTCCTGCAGAAGCTAAAAGTGCGTTTTGGTTGGTAGAGGAGCCCAGCAGATCTGTTGAGTCGATACCTGTTTCAATAAGCATGAATTTACCAGACGCATCGCCGGATTTAAGAATTGTATTAGCGTTACCACCATCATCGGTGATTTGCTTGGATGTAATCACCCCAGCGGCCGTCACCTTACTATCGTCAGCCAGTAATACCAAGCCGTCAGCATTCTTTTGAACGATGCGCGGGCTGAAGGTCTTCTGGTTCAGGGCTACTTGGGGCAAGTAAAGCAGATCTTGTCTAGCTCTGGAAACAAGACCGTAATTAATATTAGCGTTCTTAGAAGTAAACGCTTCCAAGATGGGGGTTTGTAAAATTTCCAAATCGTAATAAGCAGATCCAGATGCATGGTCCTTGTTGTATAAGGAGTAATCTATCTCGTCATCACCGGGTGAAAACTTAGTAATTCTAAAGTCACCTTGAGCCATTCTTTTTCGTCCGATATCGGTCAGAACTGCATCAAGTATGATGTCGCCGGTGTTGTCTATAAATGCCATTTTGTTACCTCTTTATATAAATAGTATTGGTTTTTTGTTATTCTTCCAATTTTACGCTGGGGTCATTATAAGTAATGTTTAAATCGATTTTTTTACCAGTTTTCTTGGATGTCAATCTGATTTTGAACGTTTCACTCCAAATTAACTCTTCATTTGACGAATTTCCAATTACAAGTTTATTATACTGTGATTTTGCAGATTGTGTATAGTCCACTTCTGAGTCATCAAAAATAGTCTGTGACAGGTTTGGTACCAATTGGAATATATTTTTAAACTTTTCGTTCTTGTCTTTGTAGATATCGACTGATAAATCTTCCTCAAACAGTACTTCAAATTGTGCGTATTTGTAACCACCGTCATTTACAAGCTCAGCCTCAATTACCGTGTCAGTATTGCCAGCGATACCCAACTCATTAACAGCCCTGAAAAGATAGTAATATTTAACATTGGATTTTACTATGTCCGAAAACAGTCCGGTTGTGTACGAGTGTTCTGAGCCATCTATTTCCAACGAAACGTTGGAAAGCTCATTGCCTTCAAAGTCTTGAAAGCTCGTTGGTTTTTCCATTAATCTAAAAATTTGTATTGTGTTTGCGGGAGATACTGTTGGTTTTTCCACATTAGTTGAGCTAATATAATCTTTTGCATTCAAGTATTGTGATTTCACAGTTTTGTCAGCTTCCGTAATTGCTCTCGGGAATGGTTGACTTCTGAAGGTCTCATAAAATATGTCAAACAAAATCCTATTTGAATTGTCAAGTGCATAGTTTGGTACAACGTTCAAATCGTTCGGTGGGTTGTCTAACACTCTAAAGGCTTTTTGTGTGATTGGCACTTCGATCAGTTTAAGGGAAGGCTGAACGGTTGTGATAAAGTTGGCAAGGTAAGGTGGCAAAACACCCGTGCTTGAAGTGGAGGCTGCGGACTGGGCGATTCTTTGCGCTTCCGTTACAAACGAAGACATTACTGCATCTGGCGTATCTCCATAAATTGAACTCTCAAGCATATCAGTGGTGATATCACCGGTTTCAGGATTGTAGAACTCTACACAATATCCAGTGATTGGGGATTCAGGATCTGTGGCGTCTTCCCTTACTGAACCAATAATCCTTGAAATCTGCAGGTTTGCAAATTTATATTTGAATCCCTTTACTGCATAGTATGCATATACTTTGTATGTATACGCAGTGTCGTATTTGACTTGGGTATCAAATAAATTTAAGTCTTCTAAATCTATACTATTGAATACCCAAAAGTTTTGGATTGTGTTTTGTGTGTTGGAGTCTCCAGTGGCTAAACCACCGATTTTCTCTACTCGGTAAGCAAGCACTTCGTGATCTTTCACATCCGGGGTCAAATTGTTGAACTTATCTACTTCGAATGAATGAACGGTGTCATTTTGAGAGTTAAGGAGTAGATTTATATTTTTGACTGAAAATGCATTTTTGTTGGTGGAGAATGTTTTGGATATGTCGTTAATACAACGAAGTGCGTTTCGTGCGTTAAAGGCGCGGTAGACACCCTTGGTGTCATACGCAGTGTCTGTTTCTAAATTCTTGTAATCAACAACAAAGAAATCTTCGTTTTCTTCTTTAATTTTATTATGAGAATATAACATTAATTCGACTAAATCAACACCGCGCAGGACTGTATTATCCGATGAAGTGTATACTTCATCGAAGTTACTTCCGTCTCCAGGTACCGCCAATCTTTGATTTTGTAAAAACTCTACTGGTTCTGGTACTAATTCATCAGGGGATTGTCCTAAGAAAACTTCTTTAAGAGATTTTAAAAATCCTGTACTAAATTGATTCTTTGCAATAACTGCGGCGTAATAGTCGCTCGGTGCGGTGTCGAAAGTTATTTTGTTGTAGAATGGCATCGTACTAACAAGTTTTTCGCTAGCGGCGGCGCCAAGGGTTCGTGTTGCAAAATCATTAAACAATACGTTGGAAAATCTTGAATCAATGTAGTTTAAAGATTCTTGTGGGATGTTTGAGGCGGATACAGGCAATGAAAAATCTAAATATTTTTTCATTGGACTAACACCGACAGATCGAATTACGCCGTCCTCTACATCATCTTCGAATCGGTTGTTATAAATATTGTATAAATCACTAACTGTTATTGAATTGTTAAGAGAATAAAAATTCGTTATGTTGGCGTCCAATACCTTAGAGTCAGTCTGGTAAGCCGTCAACCCAAAGGCATAAAAGTTTGGAATGGTTCTTTCGGTTTCTTGCGAATCGGTAAAACTCTGGTATCTTCTTAAGATGTGGTTATACTCGCAACTTAATTGAATGTAACTATTAATTTCGGTCCCATTAACTAACAATTGTTCTTGAATTTTAGCGTATGGCATCGTGGTGGTTATATAATGGTCGTCGTAAGTCCCATCAGAATATATAGGAGTGACCGTACTGTTTCCAAATGAGTTGCCAGTAAACAGACAATCCCAATATTTAGAACCCTTAGCCACATCCGAAAGCATTGGATTTAGTGGATCACCTTCAATGTGGGTGATGAATTTCATATATGGTAAGACTGTTTTTTGTCTCACTCCCAAATTGGATGATACAGCACCTCTTTCCTCTCTCGAACCTATTTCATTTTGCACCTCAACGCCTGTAAAGGATGTGATCGAGTGAACGAATTCATTTGGATTGTCAACTGGTAAGAATTTGTAAAATGGGGGAGGGACCATGTATTCACCATCATCACTGGTGGCGTTAAAGAAATACCCTCCGACTGCGTTTCTTAAAAGATCAGAAGAACCTGATAACAAGTTCAAATCTACGAAAGATATTTCTTTTTGTCTTAAGTTATATTCTCCACTGGGCTCTGCAATAAGCCGATATCGATTTGTCTCTGTTGAGGTGTCAATAGTTTCCGGCACATCAGGTAAAAACGGCGTAGTCATTAGTATGTTCCTCCAGGTGATGAAGGAGTTGTGGAGACGGTAGATACCACCGTTGTTGTTGTGGGGGAGCTTGTGGTCGGTGTGAATCCTTCCAGAGCTTCGTCATCTACAATATTTTCAAACAATTCTTTAGTAAAATCTAATTTCTTAGTGGTCTTAGAAAGATCTAATCTCTGCATTACTCCGGTCGCTAAATCATCAATAATGTTTGTCATTGCTAACTCAAGTCTTTCCATCGTACCCCCATACGGATGTGCGTCAAAAGTGACCGCATCATATCCAAATTTGGCTATTATAGCTGTCCTTTCAGGCGAAAACCACATACCGGGTGGATATGGATTGTAGGGCATTGAGTAACGCCAAAATTCGGAATCCACTGACAAGTCAAGTGGACTTACTGATGGTGCAGGGCCGCGAGCACCAGCAGTGTAAAAGATGTCAACAAATCTAGTATCCCAAACACCAGTGGACGGGTCATTGTATACACTGTATAAAGCTAATGCATTGATGGATACACTTTTTGTCAATGCTGCAGCATCGTCAAGGAGTACTACAAACTCGGCCGGATTGAGTGTTTCTATTCTTTCAAAACCATATACGCCTGATGGGCCCAACATAGCCGACTTGGGTATAACGCCGTTGTTTGCCTTCGTATAATCAGATATTTTTCGTCCGGTGAGTACGGTTATGGCAGGGTTGCTGGAATCCAAAGAGGGTATCAGAGTAAGTCTTTCGTCTAAAGACACATCTCCAAAAGTTGGGATTGCTGAACCACCTACAGGTATATCAATACCAGTGCCTGGGCCTGTTCCGGGGGCTACGACTGTAGTTCCTGGGGCTATGCCTGGGACTCCAGTTCCTGGGGATACACCTCCAAAAGATACTTCGGGAAGTCCATCTGAAGATGCGGCGTCGGGGAATGAGTATAATGGTGTAGGGTCGCCCTCTCGTGGCGCAGTGTCTGGTACTGCGCCTCCAAAGGTCGCTTCAGGAAGTGTGGAGCTAGAGTCAGTGGAAGGGGCATACGCAGAATCGCTGTAGATTCCAGAATCCGAATAAAGGCCGGGTAAAACTGATGGCATTACTGAGTTCCTTTAAAGTACTTGTTTTTTCCGTAATAGGCGGGACTTTGATTTAAGACCGTAAAACTGGCTGCAATGAAAGACGGATCGGATTTCTTAACTTCTTCTTTTTCTCTTGAGCTATTATCCTCATCAAGTTGGTAGAATGGATCGTTGTCATCTTTGAACTTATCACCTGTTCCAGTTTTTGAATTTACTGTATTTGAAAATACTTCCGTATCAACGATGTTCGGGTTGTTTTCTTCTTCTTTGTTGGAGTCACTTTCAAGAAGAGAAAAATCTCTTGGTAAGTCATCAATCGCAACGTTCATAAGCATAAGCATTTCTTCTGCTAATTGTGGCCTGTCTTTGTTGACAGCAGTTGTTCTTGTCTTTTTGGTCGATAATCCTGTTTTTGATTTTAAAGATGTCAGTCCAGATTGTACGTTATACAATGTAGGATCTGTTGATTTGCTAACAATTTTGTCACCCAATATTGTTTTATCGTAATTTGTACGAGCAGTCTTGGCGGTGCTGACTTTTGTTATAAGTGGTGCGGGTATATTAAACATGTTTTATTCTCTTGTAGTAAATATGGTAGCAATAAAAATATTATCTGTTTGATTTATTTTATCAAGAACCATCTGGTGTGCCTACCGCATCGGTAAAGTCGCCAACAAAATCGACTACTGGTGATTTTACATCAAAAACGCCAGACTGATGGGTTTCCACTATGTTTAGACTTGTTCCGTCGCAAATCTCATTTGCTAAGATTCTAGAAGACTCTTCAGTCACTTGTAAAAACTCATAGAATTTTTCTGCTTGTTCTTTGAAGTTCAGTAGAGCCTCAAGTGTGCCAGTTTCTGGTTTTATTTGATCTAATATAGAATTGGCAGAATCCAACATTACACTATTCGAACCATTGTATATGTCTGTAAACATATTTACATATATTACATGCAGGGCTACCATTTTATACCACGGTTGGTTTCTAGCGTCTGGGAATTTATTTAAAATTCCCTCTACAAAGAAACTGTTGAATTGCGTATTAAATTCATCATAAGCACAGGCTTCTGAGGCGGGCTCAACGTATTCTCTAATGAACTCTTCATATATCATTGTGTATTTACGGATAATTGCCTTTAAGACGTGAAAAGAAGAATCATGAATCTCGTATTCAAGCATAACCCTGTCATTGGAATATTCTGTGTCTGTCGGATCTCCAAGAAAAACCTTGTCATCGTCTAAGAACATCTGATAATAGTACATCAATAACCGATAGTTTTCTCGCCATGTCTGCTCTCCATACAGGGCAGAATCGGCAAAATCAGTAAAGTTATAATTCCTCATCACCAAATGTGACATTGTTCCTTGAACGCCATATCTCGAAGCGGCCTGTTCGATGTTGTAATCATCAGTCTCAGCAGTGGATCTATCTAGAAAATCAGTACTAAAGAAGTCGCTGTATCTAAAGCCTCCCTCGATAGCGCCGACTTGTTTGTAAACCTGGCCGGTTGATCCTGCCTGACATTCAAAAGACATACCGTCGAAGTCTGTAGGGTCTGACGCTTTTTCATAATTTGCTGAGGCGGGTGAATTTAAAATTATATCGGTCTTATGTGTGAGGTTGAAGGAGTGTACTTCGGCCACTTGTACCCCATTATTTAACATTTCATGCGCCAAGTCCATCGTCCTAAGCATTCTATCAACGTTTACAAACCTTGATATAAACGAGCCGCGGCGCATGTATTTTTCCATATCGTAAAAGAAGAAGCCAGATTTTTTAACCACAATATCTATATTGCTTAAAACAGAAAGACCACCAGTATCGTATTCGGTGTCGCTAAAATATTCAAGTGCTTCGTCCATAAATTCTCTCAGCATTTCTTCAATCGAATCAGCTAATTCAGAAAATGTTGATAAAATGGCGTCTGATAAGTTTGCTTGAGTATATCTTTCTTCCATATCCAAACGACCATCAGCAATGCGGCCCTGCAAACTCGACCAACTGCCGTATATGACCCCTAAAATAGAACTGGGCTCGGCAACATCAACGCTGGATACATAATTAGCAAACGCAGGCTGGCATATTACATTGGTGCCGGAGTAAGCTATCCTGAATGTCTGGGCGAGATAGAACTGAAGACTGGCCCTTGTGCCTATGCCAGCGGAGACTGACTCCTCTAATTCAGTACGCATTGTTTTGGCCCATTCATAAGCCCATATTATTCTTTCGAGTCTTGTCATGCCAACAAGAGGAGATGTAGATGGGTGATCGAACATATCCATCATAGCAGAACTGTGATTTTCAATTAAAGTTTCAACTGAATCAATTACTGTGTCTTGTATAATGTTATCAATAACAGTAGTACCCAAATCATCATCTATATCTGCTGTAGCTGCTAAAGCTTCTAGCAGCAGCTCTCTGATTATAGTGTAGATATCATTGTAGTGTTTTTTGGCAAGAAAGACACCGATAGTTTTCCCTTCAGACTCAACGAGTCTATGTTCAAACAAATCGAGTGTTGCGATGTTCTCTTGCATGTAAGCGATCAGTGGGAAGCTAACGCCTTCACTAGTACCATCGACAACAATGTCATCTATTGATAATTCGAAATCATCAACTCCCTCTGCGTCTCCGGCGGATGTTTCTGCCAATGTGGAAGTACCGGTAACACCATCACCTCTCTTTGGAACTGATAAAGTGAGGGGGCCGGTAGTTAAATTTTGTACCAAAGATTGAATTTGTTTGTTGGTGGTGCAGTGTCTTAAGCCCTTTCCTTCTGAATAGAAGTCGAAGGTGGGGACCCCATCGATGTCATTCCCATAATAAACCGGTCCATCGGGATCTGTAACGCCGGCGAAGTCTTCAGAACCTGGACCAGCACCAATGTCATTGGTTATGCTTTGGAGTATGCTTCCCAGCGCCCACACATTAACCATATCTATTGCTTCATCTTTATCTTCAGCTTTGAGATAAAAACGCCAGCCGTTGTCGTCATCAACAAAATTTAATGCATATGCGTCTGCAAAGTCTGCTAATTTGCTTACTACCGCTTCCACTGCAGTTGAATCTCTTAATCTCCCATCTCTATCGTATGGGGATGTTTTGGTAAAAAAGTTTGACCCTTCGGTTCTAATTGCTCTCACCTCCCTGTCTAATAAACTTGTAAACTCGGCGCGGAGTGTATCAAGTTCTCCAGAATCAATTTCGGTAGAACCTGGGAACAGTGCTTTTGAGGACGACTCGGGAACATATTTGGCTACGTTTGATTCAATCGCTAATGGATATGCAAAATCAGAATCAGTCAAAGTCTCATCAAACGATACAGAGGAAATATCTTCAAAGTTTGTTGCTCTGGCGTCAATCAGTTTGAAATTTCTAAGTATTCTCTTAACCACTTCTTCTTGGCCTAGAAGGGTTGTGTTTGAGTTTGTCACTACAATACGAAACCTTTCGTAAAGACGACCTGTTGTCGTTGCGCCGCTCTTGGACGGAAATAATTCTTTGTATCTATTGAGACGAGGTAAGAATTCACTTGTATTGGAATACATTGCGATTACGTAATCAATTCCGTCAATAGCGTCAGAGAGCATGCTGTCACCTAATGCTCTTTCGCGATACTCAGATGTTAGACTGTTAAGAGAATTTATTATCTCGGTTGGCCCAAAATTCTCAACTTTGAAATACTTTGTATTAAGAGCTTGTAAAGGAATATTTGGGTAAAATTGGTTGTTGGCATCAATAAAAACCGGGTCACTAAAAATAGCTAAGTTATTGTTATCTATAACGTTTTCGTAAGATACATCACTAAAGTTTAAAGCGTAGGTCGCATCCGAGTATCTCAATAGATCTGCTATTGACTCTGTGGAGACACAAGCGAAAATAGCCATGTCCTGAATGGATGTGAATGCTTGGGTGTACCCTGTTATTGTGACGTACGAGGATTTCATAACAGGGTTGCCGTCTTCATCATAGTCAGTTGAAAAAGTAACTTTATCTTCAAAATCGCTGAATGGTATCGATATAACTTGATTCGAGACTCCCGATAACGAAGCATAGATATCAAAGTCGGTATTACTCAAGCCCGAATCTTCGGCTGTTTCGTTCTGGTACATGTCAGCATTAACAACTGGCGTTGCTAACCTCTTCAAAGCAAATTTATCGCCCTTAAGTTCGTCAATATGAGTTTGATTTTTAATAATATACAGGTTTATGTAGAGGCTTTCGTTATTGCCAGATGAGTCTGTTGAATAATTAAACAATTCCTCAATAAGTGGATTGATATCAAAGTTGTCATCTGAGTTAAAAAATACAGACATATTGGCGCTGTATTTAGTTAAGTCTTCAGGCACCACGGGGGGTTGTCCGAATTCAGATGCAATCTCGTTTAACGGATTTACAATCGGATCATCAGGATCTACATTCTCGATTATAATTGAATCAATAATAGGGGTGGGGAGAAATTTACCAAACGTTTCGTTTGTATCGCCCTTAAAAATTAGTCTTGGCATATTTCTGGTACAACCTCGCTTCCATAAATATCATTGTAAACATTTTCAACACTTACTTCATCACAATCAATATCTAAGTCAATATAATACGACGATTTGTTGAATATTTGTAATTGTTTACAAACAGTATCTTTATCTACATTTTTGTCTTTGACAAAATCAAAATAATATTCTACAGCTTTTTTAGTTAACTCTGTGTTGTCATTCGACAATTGGTTTGGACTAACCATGAGTCCGTTGACAACTTGGTCTATTTTAGTTTCAAAAAACTTTCTTTCTAGATCGTTTAGAACCTTGGTGTCTCCAGTATCAGTATTGACCTTAAATACCTCAACATCGAAATTGTCAGTCAACAACTCCGTGTTAACTTCATCTACATAAATCATTGGAGTGTCTGGTGTAAGTTGGATATATCTATCATCCACGAATACATCACTTTGAATAGAAAATTGAGAAGAATCTAAATTAGAATTTATGTTTTTAATCTCTTTTTTGTAGTTTGAACTTATGTTAATTTGGGGAATGTTTAAGGACGAAGAGCTATTGGTTTTGTATTTCTGTGTGGAACTGTCTATTTTTCCGTTTAGAACAACTACTTTCCATGCCGGTGCAACGTTTGTGTTCCTGCCATCCAAAAAAGCATCACCGATAGCTGCATCGAATTTAAATATATCTATTCTTGGCTGCAGCATGGTGGGCGTCTGGTCTACAGCAAAATAAGAGGGTGGTCGAGGGCTAGTCACGAAAGCGCGGGAAGCTATTTCAGAAGCTAATGCTGTATCTGTTATAGGCGTAGCAGTCAGTGTAGGAGACCCCAGGGCGCCTTCAGGTGTGCTAGTCGGTACGCCTAGGCCTAAGCCGTCTACAATGACATCACGGGGCGCTACAGCGAGTTCTATATTCAATGCTGGAGGCTCGGTGGGATTAGTTTGTAATTTTCCGTCCACATTATCAAACAGCACCAAACTTTCGATATAGGGTGTCTCTTCTTTGATTCTTGTGTGGGCTTGGTTTTGAGATTCGCTTATGTTTATATAAGCACTATCATAAATAATATTATCGTCATAAAAAGAATAATATGTAGGTTTGAATTTACCGACTGATAATAAGTAATGTCCGTAGTTTGTCAACTTAAGATCATATACTCTTTCTTTTTTATCTAAAAGCTTAGCCATTTAATTAATTACCCCTTCTATTCTTTTTCTCTTTCAAGGAGACTTTCTTCTTTCTGCGACTTTTCTTGCTGAGAGTTGTGTTTTGTTTGCCAGTAGTTGGTTTTGGTTCAATAATATTACTTCTTCCAGCTTCTCTCTTATAAACAACATCAACATCTGTTTTGATTGATTCAACAATTGATACGTAGTCGTAAGGCCAATTGTAACTCAAGTTGTAGCCATCCATTTCAACAGTATCGCCCAGTTTTTGTTTTGTTGTTTGGCCGACTTGTGCTACTGTCATATCACTATAGGATGCTTGGGAACGCTGTTTCACTTTGAAAATCATCCATCTTAAGTTTGGATTACTTAAGAGGTTCTTCTCTGTGAGTAGCTCGGTGTTGATAAGTTCGTGAGCGACTGAATCTTGTTGGAATTCCATCTTAGTATATTCTCTAGGAGCCAAGTTTTGCCACACGTAAGATAAATCATTCTTGTCTAATTCGTATTTGAACTCGAATACATACATAACCATCGGATCAATATCATTGTTTACAAAGTCAAACTGAGGAGGCAATATATAATCATTCATTTTCTGAACTAATTTTCTAATTGAGTTTCCGGCTGCATCCAATGAATCTCCAGATTTTGAGCCAATGCTGGACTTCTTAGCAGCATCGAAGCGCTTTCTGGGGATGTTAATGAATTGCTTTCTGGTCTTGGCGTTCGAATTGGAAGGCTGTGTGCCGTTTGCTGGTATACCTTCGACAATGTATGGAACTGCCACGATTGCTTCTTTGATTGTTTGTTTTTCGGCCAGTTGTCCTAACCGGACCTTCGAGTTGTCATCACTAAAACCCATTAAACTAGAGAATGATTTCATTTGTTGGGATACTTTAGGACCATCTGCGGCAGTATAATTGTTGTATACAGACGAACCAGTAACGACTTCGTAGTGGTTTGTGAGCCACTGGGCTGGGATATCATCGATTTCCAAGAAAATCCCTTCGGAAGTAGTACTAGGTAAGCGTCCAAATTGATGCCACATACCCTTTGGCGTTGCTTCATCGCCGAAGCCAGCGGTAGCCTTGCTGGAATTATAGAAGTTCATCATTGGGGTCTCAAACTTGGGCTGGATAACCCAGCGTTGTCCGACAATGGAGTTTTCAGATAAAATCTCATTTCCAAATTTGTCAAGTTGTCTCTTAGTAACATTTTCAACACCAAACAAGTTGACTGCAGAATCAATCTGCATTGCGTTGTGATTGATGTTTTCACTGGCATAGGGAGTGAAGTTTTGTGAAGCCACAAGAGCACCAGATACTGATGAGCTAAGATCATTATCTCTAATTAGAGTCCTCCTATACACTCCTGGCTGTGCTTTGTGTCCTGGCAAATCTGGTCCTGGGTCAAAACGTCTTTTGACGATTTGTGTTTCTGCCAAGATTCTTTGAAGGTCGTACTCAACAGATGCAGACGGTCTGAAAATGAAGTCTACCCATGCCTCACCATCGTAATATGGTGGGGTGAAGGACCAGTTGTGTCCGTTCATGGAATCTTTGACACCATAAGCAGATGCGGAGAGGGCAAAAAGATCACTAGTACCGTTGTTGTTTGCCTTAGATATACTTCCAAACTCGCGGCCGGCAACGGGAGGCCCGAAACCACTGGCTCTGTCATACATTGTAAAGTTCTTAATAAATCGTGGGTTCATAGTAGGATCCTGTGGGATCTCAAACGTACCAGAGCGTTGAATGTCAAAAACACTTACAGAGGTATCAGAATTCTTGAATACAGCGCGCGCGCCATCCGTTGCAAAAAATCCGTAGTCACCGTTAGAGCCAGATTCATAGGTGTATGTTCTAGAACCACTGAAAGAAGTTTTCATTCTAAGGCGCGCGCCATATACTTCATTTCTACCAAATTTAAATGTTGATAAACTGACACCATTAGATTGCAGTCTTGTGTATCCGCCTTCTTTAAGGAAGAACTTTCCAACTTCTGCAAAGTAGTTTGATGCCATCATGCTGTAGAGTTTATCTGCTGGACTGGAAGCAACTGAAGAAGATGGCGCTAATGGACGAGGGCCGGATCCAAAACTTTGTGATGGGTGTGGTTCCTGCTCCGGCACTACTAGACCACGCATAGTCTTGCTAGGATCAATAATGGTTTCGAATGGTAGCCTAACATCCCAGAAGGCGCCGGAAACATATTGTTGAGAGCCGGTTGCATCGGATGTTGTAAGCATGTGGTTTTCGGTTGGATTGAATAGTAAGGCACCGGTTACATTTACTGAAATAAACTTGTAGCCATTTGTGGATATTGGGTAATCAACGGCCATACCTGATTTAATAGAATTGTAAAGAATTCCTGGTGCAAAGAGAGGCTTGATTACCGATCTTGCCATGGCACTGTGTATTGGCTGTCTGCCATCTTGGGTACCAGCCCCGAATTCCCTAAGAGAGTCAAGCCCAGTTGGATCGGGGCCCTTGCCGGTTTCAAGCAGGACTTCGACTGAATCACCATATGATTTACTAAATTGAGACACCAAGTCTAAACTTCTTTGAGCTGGATAGAATCCCTTATAAGGGTTGAATTTAATTGCAGCATGGCAGGTCAATTTAATTTCTTTTGCGGACAAATCAGACATTTTCTTAATATCTGCAAAGTTTCTTAAGAAGTCAGAGTTGGAGAAGTCTTTATAGAACGTGTCCTGAGAAGAGCTAAGGTTAGTACCTGGAATTTCGAAAGTGTCGAAGTTCTCTCCATCTTGAATTCCAAACTTGGTGTAATTTTCAATTTGCTCTGACACTCTGAATTCTGGTACTACAGCATACCCTTTAGCCAACGATTTGATGTCTTGCTTGAAAGAATCATAGTTGTTGTAGAAAGGCTTTGATTCGGAAGATACAAAGGAAGTTACGCCATTGGAAGTTGTTAGATAGCCAGCTTGAGTGGCAGCTTCCCATTTAGCTTCACCAGAACCTGTCGGAATTTTATAACTAAGTAAAGTCTCTACATTAATTCCATTAATATTTCGAATAGAGGCATCCGGCCTAACTGAAAGTGGGGAGTTCATCATGTGTTTTCTTGCATACAATGCAGAGTTCCTGATTGCTCCTGCCAGTGAGTAAGTTTGACCCAGGTTGAAACTATGAACGCTAGCAGAATTTGCAAATGTGTATGTGCTGTATGTGTTTTGTAGTTCGCCGGCAGAATTGGAAACCACCAAACTGGCTAACTCTATATCGTCGCTCGGACTGTCCCTTATAATCGTAACAACTGGTGGAGCGGTTCTGGTTTCAAAGTCACTTGGTGCATCAAGAGGCCACACACTTTGTGACAGTAGACTTTCTGTGAAGTTAGCTGCACTAGCGTTTGAATCTGTAGACCCAGTAATGCCAAGAGAGTTGGCGCGGCCAACACCAAGAGCAATTCTATCGGTCTGTGTGTCTCTCCAGAAAAGATTGTCGTAATTTGTTCTTTCAGAAGTTTGCGTTCTAAACTCGTTTCTTGTAGACGGGAATACATTCTCAGAATAAAGAATCCAGTTGAGTTGGATGTTGTTGCGATCTTTCATCGCCACCAACTGCTCGAAGGCTGTAACTTCTGAATCAAAATTCACTTCAACAAAATCATTTAGTTTTTGTTCTTGGAATAGAACCATCTCATTGTTGTATGAGGTTTTGAAAGTTATGTTCTCTGCTGTTCTTTGGATTCCGCCTGCAGACGTGGATACCATGTTTATGTAATCGAGGTTGACACGAACAGGTCGACCTTTCGCAGAAACTGGGAATAAATCAAACTTTTGGAGTTCTCCGTTTCTGTATTCTACTGAGAGTTTATTGTTTCTTTTCTCGTGCATCAGCAGTTGATGATCTTGTCGGCGAGCTTGTTGCCAACCAGCATTTCCATAGTAACCATTGCGCTTAATCATAAGCATATTGAACGTATCAGGGATTGCAGATTCTGCAACTGCTCTGACTAATTCAGGTGCGTTAACATACTGTGTATCAGTTACTGTTGTTGAGCCGAGGGGGATAGTTATTGCGTGACCCATGGTGTTGGTGGAAGAAGAAAGCGGATCGACAATATTTAAATTAAGTCTTGATATTTGTGGTAAGAACCCCTCTTCGGAGAGGACTGGGAATCTTCTTTCGCCGCTAATTATAGCAGTCCCTACTTGACTTGCACTAACAAAATCGTAAGAATCTTCGTAAGTTATACCAGTAGATGAGGATACTCTTCGTGTGAAGTCTGGAGATACAAATCCGGATTCATTGTGTGTATTCACAACTGACTTAGTAATCCATGAGTACTGTTTTGTAGATCTTGGAATTTGATGTGAGACAAAGAAGTTGTCAAACGTAGACGCTGTATGGAATGTTCTAACAGTCTTGTAACCAACAATTTGCGGGGTACAGCCTGCTAATGGGGTTGGGTGCTCCGTAGACGACATCGACAAGTCACTTGTGAATGATGTGCCTACACCAGAAATTGGGAATAGGTTTCTAGATACATCGGGATCCCAGTTGAAGATCGCGTTAGAACCCGAAGAAAAGACTCCATTGTTTGAGCCAATTATATCATTTTGAGAACCTGAGCCAAATCGGTACCATGCGAAGAGTTCTGTGTCAGCATTTGCGTACGGGGCCGATGAAGTAACGTCACAAGGCGTTCCTCCGTTGTATAGCTCGGATACATCTGCGGCTGTCAAAGTTCCAAGCCATAAACTGACTTGGTCCATAGAACCCGAGAAAGGAGAATTAGTTGCACCGCCAACCCCGGTTTCTGAAGAACCTCCACCAAGTGCAAGACATGTGTCTGCTGTTCTGGTTACCTTTCCTCTTACATTGTATGTTCCGGAGTCTCCAGTCGTATCAAAAAATTCTTGTGGTGCGGATTGTGTAACAACTGTAGCAGGAGAACCATCTACGTATATTCCGATGGCTGAACCAATGCGAGTACCGCTGCCGGCAGGGACTGTAACTACGAAGTGATGGAAATTGCCATCATCAACTGCGTTTGTAGCGGCGTAGAATTTAGCAATGGCGGAAGTACCTGATGGGTTAGATGCTCTTGTTCTAATATTTACGTACAACCTTTCTTCAGAACTTTGACGATCTTTAAAGATGTTAAAGTACGAGTCACTTCCTGCAGACATTTTACCGGCACTTAAGATGTATCCTACGTCATCATCTGGTGCGAATCTAATCCAACCAGAGTAACTAAAGCCGTCAGCGCGGGAACTAGTTATAAACGTTTGTGCCGAAGCAGAATCTGCGTTTATAAGCATGAAGCCCTTACCAACCGTATCGTTGAAATATAAGGCTTCTGTGTTGACTAAAGTGCTACCCGATCGTATCGGTTCTAATGTTTCTGTTAAAACCTCTACTCGGTCCAGATTGTTTCTGTGTGTTTTGTGGAAACCGGGTGATTGAATATAAGAGGCGCCGGCGACTGAATCTGCTACAAGGTTGGAGTCTCTACCGAATTTTGCGGTGTGTCGTGCGTAATGAGAAGTTAAGCCGAAATCACGGCCGTGGATGTCGAATACACGAATACCAGGGGTACCTATCCCAGTTGGCTCAGAAATGGCGCCAGAGGGCGTTTGCTGGCGTCTAATCACCGTAGAGTTGCGGTGGTTCAAACTATTGTATACAGAAAACTCGCTGGCTCTAAAATCTCTGTAGCCATGAGTACTGACTTCTATACCACCGGGAGCAGCAAATCTTGTTGTAATGATAGACTTGTTTGTGGTTCCACTGAGATACCCTACATTGTAGTCACTGACAAACTGAAAGTGTCCGTCAACGCTTCGTCGTAAATCGAGGAATGTACGTGTTTGTGTAGAAGCAGTTGTTTTATTAGAAAATATTACTGTTGGTAAAACAGGTTGGTTTTCGATAAAGTTTCGTGGGTTAGCATATGCACCAAACGAGTGTACTACTTCATAATTTCTTTCAAAGTTTCCAAGAATTGTAGAACCTGTTCTCATTCGAATGTTGCGAATATTAACAGGGCGCTTAGCAATATGATCTCTGTATAAGTATGCTTTTTGAGAAGCAGTCAATGGGTATGCAGGAACGCCGCGGTCATTTGCTTCAGGCCATGGATAATCAGGTGCCACCATTCCGATAGCGCCGCTTCCCATTTCAATACCCGAACATTTTCCGATAAGTATTTTCCAGGCTTCGGGACGTGTTGTGTAGTCGTCAAGGCCATTGTAGTATGGAAGTTGAAGCGCGCTTTTTCCAGTAGCACTCTTGTTGAGTGGGACGTGCCTAGATTGATGGCCGCCGACAGCATAATTAGTAAATGGGCCCTGCATTGGGTGTTCCATTTCTGGACCGTATACATCATTGTGTAGGTTAGTGATCGTTAAGTTGTCTTCGGTTCTTGCTCTAATTAATTTATCGACACCACCAGGAATCGAGGCACTCATAACATTGAATGGGAAGGAGAAAGAGTTCTTGTTTACAGCGTATCCTTGTCCGTCAACATAGTCACGGCCTTGTATAACCTTAAGATGTCTCTTTCTCTTCTTGCCAACATTACCTTCTTGATTCCATTGAGCCAATGTATCAATTGGTTCTAAATCAATTGTTTCTGCAAACAAAACGTTTTGAGGAACAAATACACCGTCATTGGTGTTGATTGGGCCGGCTGGTCTCAGTGAGGAGTACGTATAATCTATACTCTTATTATGTTCGAAGTTAACTCCACCTTTAATTGTTTTGTTAATATCGACTTTTTTCAATTCTGCAACGCCGGCGTCAAGGGACGCAATGGCTCTATTTTTTTGATATTTGACCCCAGCAACCGTTGATAAAGTTGGCATTGTGCCGCTAAGAACAGGCTTCTTCCACATTACATCGCGAAGTTTTGTGCGAGCTGCATCAACAGTGGCATCTCCAGAGGATATCTCAAAGTCTCCAACGCCGGCTGCGCCAGGTCGAGCCTTCTTCTTCCAGAAATTTTTGTGTAAGTTTGTTGGTCGAGGAGAACTTTCAACGCCACCAAATGAATCAAGTAAATAACTGGACCCTACAGCACCAACACTGGTGATACCGATGCCCGTGGTACCTCCGGGGGACGACCCACCGGGCGTAGGTTCGCCCGGCAACGTGTCTTTAAATTCTATTGTTGGGAACGGGGTCTGGTATTTGTTTCTTTCTAATACATGACTCTCGATAGTATTGTATACATCAGGCACCATGTCCGCTGAAGCTGGTACTAACTGTTCTATTATGTTAGCTAGTGCATCGTCAAACCACTTGAAGTACTCAGTAAACTTTTCAACAGTATTAATGTTAGAGAATCTTTGAAAAAAGATATTTCTCAAGTGATTAATTGGTTTGTATTCCATCCTGTATCGGTGAACTGGGTCTCCAATCACATTGTTGAAATCAATAACACCAGCAAAGAAATCTAAAATCTCTTCCGATATAGCCTTGTATATACTTTTTTCAATTGTAAAGACGTAGTTAGGTACTTCGTCAAATAATCCAAAGAGTTCGTCGTCTTCAGATAAGATCTTAACCATATCAGAAGACACTACTTGCTCGGGATCTACAAACTTGAACTCTGATACTATCTTTTGTGGGGCTACGGCAGTACTATCAGCTAAGAAGCCAGTGCCCTTACCTGTATACATGTAGCCCGCAATCTTACCGGACCAACCAAAGTTGTCACGGATGTTAGCAGAACCAGAACTCAAATCAGTTACAAAGAAATTACCGCTACTATCAGATGAAGTTACATTGTTAAAATACCAATTCATCGCAAGAGTGTTGAAGTTATAAGAATTCTGGTTACTTGTCAGGGAATCGAGAGCGCTAATGTTTCTGTAAGATCCTGAAATACCATGGTTTTCTCTATCTAATGTGTGCTGCTTGAGCGTATAGCTGTCAATGAATTTAGTCCAGTACTTAGCAGAGTTAAATAACACATCAGATTTAGTGAGATTCGAGCCTGTTATATTGGTGTTTCTGGCACCTACATACACTCTCTTACCAGCACGGAGCATAGCTTGACCGACAGCCTTGGATACAGATGACGATACCTCAAATTGGTTATTGATTGTACCCAGCTTGTTATTGTAACCACGGAACACAATATCGTATGTGTAGTCGCTAGAACCACTAACTACGTCAGCGTACGGGAAATTAGACGGCTTGACTGCAACTGAGAAGTTCCAGTTCTCATTATCGTAAACATTGTAGAATAAACTTGATGTTAATGCGTCAAATGGGTGAGGGTCGATCGAGGAAGTTAACTTAAAGTATACATTCTTTGATTGAATAGCATCACGAACAGCGAATACTTGGAAGTTAGCAGTGTCTTGTGCGCCAGTTAAGAATGCTGTATTTTCGGTAGAACTTGAATTAACAGTCTGCATACCGAACAGAGATACTTCTGTAAAGCTTCTGTCTACTTTGTCAATCGAACGGAAGAACTTGGGAAACATTGTGCTGGCTTCTAATGTGAAACCATATTTATCTTCTAGACCTTCGGTGCCCGAGCCGGAGATATACCCGAGAGTCTCACCAGAAAAGGCGGGATCGTTTGCTTGGAACACAACGGCTGACGTTGATGTACTTTCGTTAAAGTTAAGTTGCCTCTTTCTTTTTTGTGTTTGCACCAAGTTGTTTTGTAATTCATATGTCTGATTATTTGCATAAGTATTTAAGTAAATCAGATTATCGTCGATGTTAAAACATCTAAGTACATTCCGGATTGATCTTTCTGTACCCTTAGACTTATAAATTGAAGCTATGTTATTGTATATGTTTTGGTATATAAGATTTTTAGTTTCTTGTAAATCTTGTTCGAATATTGTTGTGTCTGTTCGATTAGCGAATTTTTCAGTAACCGTAGAGTCGATAAAGATTTCTGGTGTTAGCAAGCCCAAAGATGCCGGGAGATGTTCCGAGAAAGGCAGTGGGGTATGTGACGAACTTGGGTAATTTAAATGCTTGAACTTTGGAAGTGCAGATATCTGCAAGTATATTTTATCGAAGTAAGCACCGATGATGTGAGATAATTTCTCTAAGTCACTGTTATCATCTTCCGCGGTCTCTTCAATAACCCACGAAGGAATCAGATTGAGGAAGCGGCTTGTGTTTTGTCCGTCATGATACGTACCAAGATTCAATAGTTCTGTTCTCAGAGATGCTACATCTGTGTGGTTTGAATGTATGATCGGGTCAAGATACTCTGATGCAGCGGCTGAAGCAGATACTATAGCCGAACCTGTGTTTCTGGAATTACTTCCGTAGCCAGTCCACGTACCATTGCAAATTCTACCACCATAGTCCAATACCACGCTATCGATGGAACTAGTGGTTGTGATTCCTTCATTGAATTTGTAATATAATCCAAGTGTAGTGTTTGCTATATCGGTGTTAGCGCCACCGCGGACTTGAGTAAACCAGTTTTTACCAATTTCTTTTGCTGTTCTTCTTACTTTCCAGAACCTAAATTCGTCCATAGAACCGCTTAGTTTACCACCACCAATGTAGTTATCAACCAATGTTGCGTCAGCAGATCCATATGGGGCTGTAAGTAGACCACCAATGCGACCAACCATATTTCTTGGATTAAGTTCGTTGATCGTTGTGGAAGATACTGTTTCGGTATCGTCCAGCTCGCCATCAACGTATAACTCAATTTGGAAGTCAGATCCAGTGTTAGATAAAGTAAATGCGTAGTGCTTCCAATCCTCAAGGGAGTTCAGTGTTACATTTGTACCAACTGTTTGTTGGAAGACACTGGTGGCTCCTGATTGAACTGTGATAAGCCATGGGCTATTGGAGGCAGTAGCGTTTAATTCAATAGTTATACGACCGTAGTCAGCGCTGGAACTAAGGGCGTTGTTCCAAGCATCAAAGATAACTTGTTTTTCAGAGATGCTTGTAGCGAGGGAACCAGTCTTAGTCCAGAATTCTACAGTGACCCCTGTATCAAAATTTGATTTGAGGTTAGAGGTTCGAGTGCCCTTACCATAATCAGAGGGGAGACCATCATTTGTATACAAGTTTTCATCATACACATTGTTATATTGAAATTTGCTGTTACTGGAATCTGGAATAATATCTTTAAGATTTCCAGTTTGAGACTTTACATTTGGGCCGCCCTTGAATGTAATGTATTCTGCAGTTGCAGGTAGACCATAATTATCATTGGATTTAGTACCCGTTCCCCAACCGTCGACAGAAAGAACAACATAGCCATTTGTTCTGGGGTATCTGTTATTGAATAAATATTTTTCTATATCAAGAGACTTGTTGTAGAAATTGTTAATCTCTGCAGCAGAACCATCATATGGATAAAAATCCATAATTCTCTGCAAAGCACTCTCATAGTACAGATATGCAGACCCATACTTAGCAAACGATTGAGGATCGGTGTAGTCAACCTGTGGCACAAATGCCTGTTGTTTCCCACTGAGGGCTTTGAGGTTGTCTGCCGATTCTATATCGGAGTATGCTGTTTTTTCGGTTTTGTCGGGAAGATAATTTCTTTCAAATAAATCTTTAGTACTCATAATCTAACACTCTGAACTTGAAAACCTTATTTTGTTCTTTCCAAGTTTTGTTTTCATCATCATAAAAAGCAAACTTAAACCCATATTCATATCCAGGTTCAAGGTTCTTCATATCAAATTCAAAATAGCTACCAGAAACATCGTAGGACAAGCCAGTTGCAAAGTCTGAACCGGTATTGTATGGTACAGCCTCCAATGCATCAAGTGTTCTAAACACCCGATAAGAAGCACTAACAACAGGGCTGTGTTCTGGGTCTTGTTTTGCTTTGGTATAAATTGATGGGGACCAAAATTTGTTCCTCATGAAGACATTGAATCTCGCGTTTTCATCTTTGCGATATTCATTTTGTAAATTGGTAATGTTTATAAAGTACACTGGTTTTTCAACAGATAAATTGCCGGTCAGTAACTTAGGTTTAATTGAACCTGTAACAAACTCTGTAGTAACGGCGTGCTCGTCTGAGTGAGAGCCACTGTGCCATACATCATAAAGTGTCTTTATCGGTGTGGAAGAGGCGGTCAACGCCACGGAACAACTGTATATCCCTGTTGAAACATAGCCGCCTGTCAGGCTGGTTGCGCCATTATGAAGTATCAATCTAGAACCTGATGGCTCTGAATTATCCGACGAGCCACTGTAGAGGCTAACCATAATAGAGCCGGTAATACCAACTGCAGGAATGTTTGTCAAGCGACCTCTGACATAGTTGTATATATAAAGGGTGTTTAAGTTGTCTTCTGCTGGTGCCAGAGAACTACTGTAATAGAAGTTTGCTCTGTCGTCTCTTTTAATATCACTCCAGCGCGCTTCGATTACTGGTTTTTTGAAGTAGTATTGAGTGCCGCGGGCAAACATTCTTTTGGTGTAATATGAAACGGTAGCACCACCGGTGTTGTGGATGATACTGCCTGTATTTATGCCAGTAGAACTAGAGTAGTACGCCTCGAATGATGAAGATAATTTAACTCCAACTCCGTAGTTTCCTAAATCTCCAGCCATCCAGTTTTCTACTAAGCTTGTAATATCAATTTCAAGATCTTCTAAGCCAGTGCTGAAGTCTTGAGAATACTGTGGGGGCTCAGAAGCTAAATCCCATTGGGCGGAGGAGGTT
>Ga0209535_1000387_pt1 | contig 30937 bp, 49 predicted proteins | sample LinPmetageLP28_FD_184041 | JGI IMG/M metagenome (GOLD analysis project Ga0209535, IMG submission 184041) | Marine viral communities from the Pacific Ocean - LP-28 (SPAdes) (version 2) | ecosystem: Environmental > Aquatic > Marine > Oceanic | place: Pacific Ocean | collected 2009-08-22
TGTTGGAACACTACCATGAAGTATCAAATGATGATGATGTACTAATCCCTACTACAGACGAGGTAGCATGGACACACTTCAGAGATCAACGTTGGGTTTATAATAAGATGCAAATCTGTGAATCTCAGTGTCTTCCTTATGGTCCTGTAGGCACTACTCCTACTCAGTATCCTGTCTGCGTTAAGCCTATCACTAATCTTCTTGGGGGTTCTGTAATGTCCCAAGTTTGTCATAATGAAGAACAATATCGTCAGATTACTGATCCTAGTCTTTTCTGGTCACCTTATCATATGGGAGATCATCATTCTATTGATCTTATTATGTGTAATGGTAGTGTTGTAGAAAAATTTATTTTCTTTGGGGAAAAACTTCAGCATGGATCTTTTGATCATTGGTATCTAATTAATGATGATTTATATAATCATGCTGTAGAAGATGCAGTAAGAATAGCTTGGAGCTGGGCACAAGAGCATTTATGGGATTATACTGGTTGCGTAAATATCGAAGTAATTGGCACTAGTATTATTGAAGTTCAACTTAGAATGGGAGATATTGACCGTTTGGGTTGTGCTTCTTTAATGGAAGCTATCCACAACCTCTACGCAGCTAACAGTTGGGTATGGAAGCAACCCGCAAACTTTCCAGAGCATTTTTACATAGCTGCTCTCTTCGCTCAACCCAATGTCAATTTTTCAATCAATTATAATATTATAGATGAAATTTGTGATAAACTTACTTATTGGCAAATAGATAATCCAGAACTATACCATACCAATCCTTCTCACGGAAATAGAGTGGCTATTTTTTGTGGAGAAAACTGGTCTGAAGTTGTCAAAGCTAGAAACCTTGCAATAGCTTTGTTTTCTCCCAATATTGATGGACGTTATGTTGATTGTTTAGCAGGTTTTAGAGAATTAAGGTATTAGTCTCTGTTGCTTAGTCCTTTATCATTTGTTAATATATAACAAATAAGGAGATTGCCATATGAACAAAGCTCAAAAACTTGAATACCATGAGCGCTGGTTAATGAAGCGTGGTGTTCATCCCTCTCAAATAAGAACCAAAAATAAATCTCATATCAAAATGCCTTGTTATAAATCTGACATAGAAACTGCTCCGACATCTGACAGAGTAGGTAATGGTTTTGTCAAGGGCAAGCACAAGTACTCTGGGTCAGGTATTCATGTCGGGCAAGCATATAATAAAGGTAATTTAGTTGTGCTTTCAAGTGCTGAAGCTAATGATGCAGCAACAGGAAAAAGAAGATGATTGATTTGATAAGAACAGTGCCAGACTATCCACATGTTGGTGTAAACTTTTATGATCTCAATAGCTTATTCAGTAGTCCGTGCTGGGCTACTTGTGTAGATGATTTAGCAAATATGTGTACTAGAGATTATTCATATATTACTAACATAGTAGGTATTGAAAGTCGTGGTTTTGTTGCAGGGTCTGCCCTTGCTCACGCACTTAGAATTCCCTTTACTATGATTCGTAAGGACGGAGCAAAGTATCCTGGAGATATTTTTACACAGTCTTATGATCTTGAATATGGTCATGATACTTTAATATTGCAACAAGGTATACTTGGGCATGTAAGTCGTGTTCTTCTAGTTGATGATTTGATTGCTACAGGCGGAAGCATCCAAGCTGCAGATACTCTTGTAAAACAAAGTGGAGCAACCGTTTTAGGATACGTTACCATTTTAAACTTAGCTTATTTGAACGACATTAAAAATTTAACAGCATGGAGAACCGTATCATGAAACGATTTACACAACAAGAACAAGCAGTATATACTAAATATGCAAATGACTATATTCGCACTGTAAACAAATGGTGTCAGGATAATATTTATCCTAAATTTAATGTTGCTCATATCAATCTTGATTGGAGTCCTAGTCGCTCTTGTTCTCGCGGGGGAATGTACGCTGATGGTCCTGGAATCAATATGGCTATGTACCGTGCTTGTAAAAACGATACTGGAGATATCCAGCGTGTATATGAATACAAAAGTTTTGATTTAGACCCGTTGATTGGTGGTATTTATACTAGGACTAAGTTTCATAATTTAGAGCTAACCCTACTCCATGAGATAGCACACGCACTTCAGTACTATTCGTATCGTGTTAACGGTTTTCGTTGTAAACCACATGGCACTGTCTGGAAAAACTTTTATCGTAGATTACGGAAAGAATTTTTAAACCCACAGCTTGAAGACCAGGTTGAACTTAAAGCTGAATATGATAAAATTAAAGAACAGATTGAGACTGGTAAGTTTAAACTAATCACAGACGATTCTCTAGCAAGGCTTTTCGGAAGGGCAGCTTCTAATTAACACTTATTGTGATAGACCATGGACTGAATTGCATATCGAGGAGGACGGAAGCGTTACTCCTTGTTGTGTTATGCCTTCAAACCGCTTTCCCATGGGTGGTAATTTAAAAGAATATATTACAGGAAAAGAGTTAAAAGATCTTAAAACTAGTTTACAGTCGGGTGTTCAGCACAAAAATTGTGAGTGGTGTTGGAAAAACGAAAAGTCTGGTCTTAAAACTCATAGAATCAAGACCAAAAGACCTGAAGGTATTAGTTCAATACATCTTAGGTTAAGTAATGTTTGTAATTTTAAATGTCGTATGTGCAATCCGTCTTTTTCTTCTACTTGGGTACAAGAAAATAAAAAACATAAATGGTTTAGATATTTAGACAACCAGGTTATAAAAGATACTTTAAAAAATACTGATTATTTGTTTCCTTTATTGAAAGATCAAATTACTAAGAAAAACCTTAATCTTATAAGTATTTCAGGGGGCGAGCCTCTTATCACAGATTCTCACTATCAGTTATTAGACTTTTTAATTAAAAATAACTTAACTGATGTTGATTTATCTTATTCTACTAATCTTTCAAATTTTACTTATAAAAACCACGATTTGCTTGCTTTATGGAGTAAGTTTAGACGAGTAAGTTTAGAAGCTAGTATAGACGGTTGGGGTCCAGCTGTTGAGTATTCTAGAACAGGGTTTGATCTAGATACTTTTAAGAATAATTTTAAACTAGCCTTCAAGCACATATCTGCTATTAATTGTGTAATAAATGTGTACAGTGTGTGGACGTTACCTGAGATTGAAAAATTTAGAAAGTTTGGTATAGATATAGTATATTCACCCTGTTACTTACCAGAATATTGTAATCCTCAAATTTTGTATGACGAAGACAAGAAAGAGCTTGAAACTTTATATCAAGATTACCCTGAGTTACTCAAAATTTTTAAAAATTTTATAGACACACCTGTTAAAACCAGTTACAATAGGGAAAGAAATAAGCAGTATGTATATAGTCTTGAAAAAATTAGATCTGAAATGATAGACTATAACTTATTACTAGATTCTCATAGAAATACTTCTTTTTTTGAGGTTTTTCCTATGTATAAAAAATATTTAAGGAGTTGATATGGCAAATGTTTGGGTAGGACCTAATTATTACATTACTAGTATTCACACTCAGGATAACTTCACTTTCGTAAAAAATGCAGACGCAGTAGCAAAGTATACTTATGTTAAATCATTTACTACAAGCTCGGATGGTACTGGAGCAGAGATTAATATTTCTTTTACTACTGGTAGTACCTATGCAGTAGAAGTTGCAAATCCTCCTGGTTCAGGATACACACAAAACGAAACACTTTTGGTAGCAGGTACAGACTTAGGAGGTACTAGTCCAACTAATGATGCAACAGTTACTATTGCTACTGTAGGTGGTAGTGGAGAAATTACAGGAGCAAGTGTTACAGGTACTGGTGGAGACGCATCTACCTATGCAAATACTGCAACTCAGAATTATTTAGTTATCCTACAAAGGTTTGGTGAAATATATCCTAATCCTACTGAAGTTTTATTTGACGCAATTGAAGACGGTATAGCAACGGATTTAAGCGATGATGCTTTAGTCGCTGCTTTACTACCAAAAATAAATACTGCATTAGCTACTGACGATGAAACAGCTAAAACTGATAGTTATTCTGCCACCTCTCTTGATGATTTTACTCTCAAAATATGATATTAATTGCAAACGGTTGTTCTCATACAGCAGGGGCTGAGATTGAAGAATCGCTTCAAGGTGAATGTTATGACAAGGCTTGGCCCAAAAAACTAGCTGATTCCTTAGCTTTCAAACACGTAAATTTAGCAATCTCTGGATCATCTGACGATAGGGTTGTTCGAACAACACTTGAATATATCAGTAAACTTAAAAAATCCCATAAATTCAATCCTAGAAAAATTTTCGTAGCCATTAACTGGCCCGGACTCCACAGAACCGAACTTTATCAAACTAGTGATGAAGAGCCTGGGTTTTGGGATAATGGCTGGATGCCTATGGTTGTTGGTAATGAAGAAACATATAAAGCACAGTGTAGTCAATCTGCCTTTGCCTTTTATAAAACATGGGTTATACGACAAAATAACCATCAATCCACTATAAAGTTTTATTCAAATGTTTTATTATTACAAAATCTACTTATCGCAAATAATATTAAATATCTTTTTTGGAACTCTAGTATGACTGTTCCTGATAACTTCCCCCATTACTTGAATGAAATAAATCACAAAAGATTTCCCCACATTTTAGAAAAAGAAAAGTCTTACACAAAGATGTTAGAATTAAACGGTTTTAAACACTCCTTATTTGCTAAGTGGGGTCATTATGGCGAAGATGCTCAAGAGTGGTTTGCTGATTTTTTGAAGACATACATTACAAAAAATAAGTTACTTTAATCTTGCTTATTAATAACATAGTTGATATTCTATAAAGGTCTCGATCAAAAGAGACACAGAGGGGACGGAAAGACAGGTACAGTATATACTTACCTGTCTTTCTTTTTACCTTGCATATTGCTTACATTTATTGTATTATATAGAAAATATGGAGAAAAGGATGAGCGAGTATTATGTTAGAAAAGGTAAATATGCGCCAGAAGTGGCAAAGTTTAATGAATCAAGTCTACCAATTGATGTCTACGCCTTCAATAGTAGAGGGTGTACTTGTCCTGCTCGTACTAGGAGCTGTAAGCATTCCCGTATGATAGATGAGTGGGAATCTAGAGGACGCCCTGTGGGTTTGGTTTTTGACGATAACGCAGAAGTTATCTGGCAAATGGAATTTTAATGGAAATAGTAGTTTTATCCGGGGGGTTTGATCCTGTACACGATGGGCATGTTGCTATGTTTGAAGCAGCTGCTCGTAAGTATGACTATGTTATTGTAGGGCTTAACTCTGATGATTGGCTGACTCGTAAGAAAGGCAAGCCTTTTATGCCATATCTTGTTCGTGAAAAAATACTTAAATCTATTAAATGGGTTGATGAGGTATGGGATTTTGATGATAGTGATGATTCTGCTTGTGCGTTATTAGAATCTGTTGCTTTTTCTCACGCTAATATTACCTTTGGAAATGGCGGTGATAGATCAAATGATAACTATCCTGAGTTTAGTTTTTGTAACGAACAGGGCATTGCTATTGACGATACTCTAGGAGGCTCATCAAAGTTAAACTCATCGTCAGACTTTCTTAATCAGTGGCGTATTGAGACTTGTGATCGAGACTGGGGTGAGTGGAAAGTTCTAAATAATTATAATTCTACTACTAAAGTAAAAGAACTTATTGTTCATCCAGGTAAATCTCTTTCTTGGCAAAAACATCAATATAGAAGTGAAGTGTGGTTTGTCAGAGAAGGTACTGCAACAATATACTTCTCTACAGACTCAGCTGGAGACGATGTTATCAAAACTACTAAAGGTAAACATCAAACACACACATTATTTAGAGATCGGTGGCATCAACTTGTTAATGAAACAGACAAAGAACTATCAATTATTGAGATTCAGTATGGTACTAACTGCCTTGAGTCTGACATTGTGCGCGCCTCCCGTCCAAGCTGAAGAAGATAGTTTAACTTGTTTAGCTACTAATATTTACTGGGAAGCACGAAATCAGTCATTTGCTGGACAAATAGCAGTAGGACTAGTAACTATCAATCGAGTTATTGATCTTCGATTTCCAGATACAATTTGTGATGTAGTATATGAAGGTCCGATCAAAGAATCTTGGAAGACCCGTATACAACCAGACTTACAAGAAAGTGAGCGAGTATACTATCCAAGGCGTGATCGGTGTCAATTTTCTTGGTATTGTGACGGTAAATCAGATAAATTTCCTCATTACGATTATGAATCTATTCACGACGCTTGGCTTGTAGCAGAACTACTTTTAAATCCTGAGATTAAGTTTGTAGATATAACAGAAGGCGCAACCCACTATCACGCTGATTATGTAGCCCCTGAGTGGTCTAAAACACTTACAAAAACTACTACAATCGATAACCATATCTTCTATCGTTGGTAAATTTAAACTTGACTTCTTCTCCATAATTTTATTATACTATTTACATAAGTCGCCGTTATGGGACTTATAAATTTCTTGCTGTTATAAAGGAGAAAAAAATGACAGGACAATTCGCTATTCGTAATGCTGGTTTTATCGGCTTCGATCATATTCTAAAAGAACTAGAGCAAATTTCAACACATGCAATGGATCATTATCCACCTCATAACATTGTAAAATACAATGAACATGAGCTTGCCATTGAAATCGCTGTAGCTGGTTTTTCAAAAGATGAAGTATCTGCTAATCTTAAAGAGGGAGTGTTAACCATTGTAGGCGAACATGAATCTCGTGGTAGAGAGTTTATTCATCGTGGAATTAGTACAAAGAAGTTTAAACGCCAGTTTCGTCTGTCTGAGCACACTCAAGTGCATGGAGCTGAAATTAAGGATGGACTACTTGTGATAGATCTCAAAGTAGTAATTCCAGAAGAACAGCGTCCTCGTTTAATTGAGATTAAATAAAACAATTTTTCGAGGAGAAATCAATGACAACAATCGCCCAAACGTGGGGATATACTTGCCGTATTTGCGACAAGGTAGCCTCCTTCATCGGTGGTTTCTTTATTAGTTTTTATAATGCTATTATCGTATCTCGTCAAATCGAAACAAACACTAGACTTGCTAGATTAATGAGACACGAGTACCCAGGTCTGACAGATGTGCAGATTCTGAATGAGTTAAATTATAAAACTTTAAGGAGAGTTTACGATGAGTAATTTTTTCAAAACAATCTTTAGCATGCGTTTTAGCGATGCAAAAAAAGGTGGATGGCCTGGTACTCCCATGGGACAGCCACTAAAGTATCGTGAATCAAATTACACTCTATCAGAGCTAGAGCGTAGGCTAAATGCCGAAATAAACGGATATGGGACGAGATACTAATGAATCCAAACACTATTAAAAAGATTCGTGAATATCTTTCAAATTAAAAAACAAAAATCTAATAGGGTAGACGGCTTTGCTGTCTACCTATAATAATAATTAAGGAGTCGAAATGACTAAAATAATTTTTGCAGCTGCTATGGTTGCTTTTATCTCTGCCCCTGCCGTGGCTCAAGAATCTTCAGCTACTTCAGTTACTGTTGGAACGGAACGTGCTTTAGAGAGTGAAGTAAATTCACTTTTTGCTTCCACAAATCTCGGTCCTGCTTCCCTTGGGGTTACTATGGAAGACACTGCTATTGATAGTGGTAATTTCAATGTTACTAAATACGAAGCAGACTTTGATCACGCAATCAATGGAGTAACTCTTTACATGAATAATGATTTTGATGATGGGTTTAAACACTCTGAAACTGTAATAGGTGCTAAAATCACCTTTTAATCTACTTAGCGGAGCTACTAATTTAGCTCCGCTCTTGCTCCTTCCTTTTTAATTTGTTATTATAATCAAAATTGGAGATTTATATGACAAACGAAAATTACCCATACGATAAAATATTTGATCAGCCACATTCAGGTCTTATAAGGCAAGAACTTATTACTTATACTGAACTTGATGGTCGAATTAACCGCACTACAGTCACCAGAACATTCTTTGGTGATGACTATACCGACTCTACAACCTCTTGCCCTATAGGATAAACTATGTCACACTTAGATAAACTATCAAAAGTAAACCCACAAATTAATATTGAACGCGCTGAAAATGGATGGATTTTTGAAGCTTCTGGCCGTACACACGACGATGATTGGAAGAACATTAAAATTCTTGTAAATACCTCTGACACCTTGCATAAATTGATCCAAGAACACAATGAGATGGATCTCGACTAGCATGGGTAGAGACGACAGAGATAAATACGAACGAATTATTCACCTTTTACGTGAAATTGAGTATGCTAGGTCACAATTAGCACCCCAAGATACAGGACATATCAGCACTGCCATTGGTTGGATGGAAAAGCGTGTGTCTGCTTTATCTGAAGAACTTAAAAAATCTGATGTGTAATGACACCTATTGAAATATTTGAGTACAAACAAAAATGGAAGCCTGGCTATGTAGTTAGGCTTCACTCAGATCTAAGAAGCAAAGCTAAAGACTATTGTAAAATTCAGATGTTCAAACATCAATGGGATGTTAACGAGTATACTAACTCCTACGAAGATACATGGATGTTTGAAAATAAGTTAGACGCCACTAGCTTTACAGCACAATGGGATGAAAGGTTTGTAAATCAATAAGATGAATAATTATTTACTTGATAATTTTAATAACAACTCTTTAGAATATGATAAGGAAAAATACACGTTTGATAAGTATGTATTAGATATCATTCAAGAGGATTATCCCTATGTAGATGATTTATCAAAAATTCATACTCACGGACTTAGCGGTAATCAAATACTTAAAATTAGTGAAAAGGTTCAAAAATCTTTTAGTAGTTACGAATTTAGTACTATGATTGATTTGTTTGCTGCCGAATATCTCCAACCGTTAATTGGAGACACAGATTTTCTTGTCAAAAGATATCCAACTTTAAATTTCGTTGTTCCTAATCAAGAAGAAATAGGTAGGCGTTTACCTTTTCATCAAGGTATTACCTATGATAATGGTCGGGGGCAAGGAACTATCTGGATGCCTTTAACAAAAACATTTGATAGTAATTCTATGTACGTTGTTGACCATGAGAATAGTAAAAAAATTACATCTTTTGCTCTCAAAAATAAAATAACATTTGAAGAGTGGGAAAGACTGTGTTTACAGAATGCTTATCCTATAAAATATGATGTTGGGTCTGCTCATCTTTTTCATCAAGAAATAATACACGGAAATGTTAATAATGTCACTGATAGCACTAGAATGGCTATTGATTGGCATATTCTATTAAAAGATGAAGAGTGTGGACGTAGGATTCCTGGAGGATTTTTTAGAAAAAAAGACGACTTTTTTACAACTATTTTAAAGAACGATTCTCGTCAAAGTATTATTTACCTATCATGTAATTCCGACTATGATAAAAACATTGTTAAAATACACCAAAATGATATAATTAAAAAATACTGTGACCAAAACCAAATTAAGTATAGTTTCAAATTAGAAGAAAACGATCATTTTGCATGGCTGCCTTACTTAGAGAGCCTAATGGAGCATGATTACATAGGCACAATACTTATGCTTAGTATATTCAGCCTACCTGATGATAAGGAACGAAGAAGTACAATACTTCAAAAAGCAGTAAAAAATAAGAAAAAAATTATCTTTGCAAATGAATTACAGGTTCTTCGAGACTCAGAAGATATAAACAAGGTTGAGTATTATAGGACTTTTGCTGTCAAGAAAAAAGGAAAGTATTATTGGGAATGATTTATGGTAGTGAAGGTTTAATTGATACAGATTTTACTATTAATACTAATCTTAATACAGATAATTTATTGTGGGAAGAAGCTTACTTATTAGCCGCTAATGAAACAGGGGTTTTGTTTGATTACAAAGGATCAAATGAAAACATAAAACAAGAGCAGCTATATCTTTCAAAAGGTATGAATCCTGAATCAAGTAAGCATTATGCTGTTTTTAACGTGTCTTTAGATTTAGATAATTTCTTCCCCAATCATTACTACTATGTATCTTATTTAAAACTACCTGCAGGGTATAACCTTTGGTGGCATAGGGATTTTTACTATTCTTTCCTTAACAAATTTGATATAAAAAATAGAAATAAAAATTCAATTAGAAGAACTATAATAAACTTAAATAATTGGAGTCCAGGCCAGTTATTTCAAGTAGAAGACGCTATCGCAGTAAATTGGGAAAAAGGTGATTGTTACACTTTCAGAGAAAATATCTGGCACGGAGTAGGTAATTTCTCACTTGAAGATTACTTGATCATGCAAATTACTTGGATAGACAAAAATGATATTTTATGAAAAATGTGTATTTAGCACAGTTTTCTACTGTCTCGCTTGATACTTACTACTTTTTTCCTTACTCTGTAGGACTTATTCGGTCTTATGCTCAATCTATACCTCTAATTTCAAAAAACTATGATTTAAAACCGCTGTTGTGGAAAAAGCTCCCAATTGATGATTTAGTAAACTCACTCGATAATCCTGCTGTATTTGGTTTTTCTAGTTATGTATGGAATGCTAACTATAACTTGCAACTTGCAAAAGCTGTCAAAACTAGATACCCAGACTGTATAATCGTGTTTGGGGGTCCTGGGGTTCCTGACGCAGATGCAGACTTCTTTACTACTCATCCTTGGGTTGATTATTTAATTCATACTGAGGGTGAGCAGAGTTTTGCAAATCTTTTAGAGACTCTACTAAAAGGTCCTTGTAAGTCTCATATATCAATTCCTAGTAACCGTACTAAATCCCTTGACACAATTCCCTCACCTTATCTATCTGGCGTATTTGATTCAGTGCTTGCAGAAGCAAGAGATCAGAGAGTAATCATCAATGCGCTACTTGAAACTAACCGTGGTTGTCCTTTTAAATGTACCTTTTGTGATTGGGGAGGGCTTACCTTTTCTAAGATTCATTGTTTTGATTTAGAACGTATTAAACAAGAGATAACTTGGTTGGGTAAAAATCAAATAGAAATGCTTAGTTTAGCTGATGCAAACTTTGGTATCTTTCCAGATCGTGATCTTGAGATAGCACAATGGGCAATCAAAATTAAACAAAAGTATGGGTTTCCAAAATACTTTGATACTTCTTGGACTAAAAACACTAAACCGGAAACTATTGAAACTGCTAAACTACTGATGCAGGCTGGTATGCTACGTAAATTTGTGATGAGCCTTCAAACCTTGGATGTTCAAACTTTAAGTAATATCAAACGCAGAAACATTGATGGTAGTAAGTTTTCACAACTCATTGAAGACCGTAGTGTGAGTGTTTCAACGGAACTAATTGTTGGACTACCAGGTGAGACTCTTACATCTTATAAACAAGGAGTGTGTCAGTTGATTGATGACGATATTAAAATTATATCTAATCCGCTTACATTACTACCTAACTCTGAGATGAGCACTTCCGAATATCGCTCTCACTGGTCAATCGAGTGTGTTACTTTTAAAAGCTCGTGGTCTTCACATGGTATAGACGAATGGGAAGAACTTGTGGTTGCCACCTCTTCCTACAATACTCAAGATTGGGGTGAAATGATACTTTGGGGTTGGCTCACTGTGTTTTTAGAAACTTACTATTGGACTGATTTAGTAGCAAAACAATTTAATACACAAAAGTGGTATGATTGGTGTTATAAGTGGTTTAGAACACACGACAACCCCCTTACTCCGTGGCTTTCAAGATGGGAAAATCATTTGTCTGATGGGTTAAGTTATGAGTTGTGGGGAGGAGGAGTTGGCACTACAGATTTAGATGCAAATCAAGCAATTATAGATAATACTTCTTGGAATGAAACTTTAGCATTATGTATTAAAGAGTTTTGTGATACACATTCGCTGCCCTATCTTTCTACTTATATACTAGAAGCACAAGCTAATAGACATAAAGTTATAGATGGGTATTCGTCGCTTTCACAACAACTTGTCGCAAATCGTTGGAACTTTTTATCGCAAAATAATAAACCTTTAGAGCACCAAGCTAGCTAGGTACAGCAAGTGCATACTTGTCAAATTGTCTCTTTATGTTTATACTACTTGAACAATGATGTTTTTAAGGATTATAATTAAATGATAGGAAATACGTTTTGGGAAGAGTTAGAGATTGATGCTGTTGAATTATGTGTGGATGTAAAAGACAAGGCACACTCTTTAATTGATCACTGGGGTAGTAGCTTGACTGAAAAAGATCTCTTAAATTTATCTGCATACTCAAAGTGTGCTGATACACCTATTCAATGTGCTTTAGCAAAAGCAGCTCTAGCCTACTATCAGACTAAGAACTTTAATCCAGACCATATTCATGCAGATATGGATACAACTCCTAAGAAAAAGTGGTGGAAGTTTTGGACAGCCGGATGATTCAACTGTATGAAGCACGTTTAGACAACTGTCTTATGGCTCGTGACCGTTGTGAAGAAGACAGTTGGGGCTGGATCTTTTGGCAGTCTCGGTTTACAATACTACTTAGAAAAATGAATGTTGAACTTACAGGGGCGAAGTGTTACGGCAGCACAGCTGGCTCCAACCCAGCGGGACAGGGTTCAATTCCTTGCGCCCCTGCCAATTTACATTAAGGAATTATAAGTGAAAGAATGGGTATTGATTATAAGTATGTGGGGTATGGACGCTGCAGGTAGTGATCATTATATTGGTCAACTTGCTTTACAAGAAACTATGACTGAAAAGCAATGTGAATATATGCTACAAGACGGCAAATGGGCAGCAAGTTATGATAATGATTATTTTTCTATGCGAGTGCATTGTTATCCTAAAGAGTGTGCTGGCAAGAAAAAATGCGACTAGATTAAATTTCTTAAACGATAGGATTTATAATGAATGAAATTAAACAAGTAATGATGAGTGAAGATAGGACTAGACGAGCTGAGATATTTTCAAAGAATGATGTCTGGCACGTAAACATGATTATTGGAGGACAGCTAATAGAGTGTCGTCCAATGGTTTCTGATGGGACAGTACATTCACTACGTTACGCAGAAGATGCAGCAGAAAACTGGTGTATAGCATTAAACGAATAAGCGGGTATAGTATAATGGCGATTATTACAGCCTTCCAAGCTGAGGATCGGAGTTCGAGTCTCCGTACCCGCTCCAAATAAAGGAAGAATTATGTTTCTTAAAGAAGTTTCTATAGATTACAACTTTGATTTTATCTACGACATTGAGTGGGAGCAGTTTGAGCATGACTGTTTAGGGCATCAACAAGTAGAACTCAAAGATATTCACGATAAAGTTGGTGGGTTTCCTAAGTCATTAACTCATCATAATACTATGTTTTATCAGAAATTCTTTGATAACAGCGAGATTGACTTTACAAATTTAGGCAATCAATTAGAAATAGAGGCAATTACTGTATCAATAATTAAACAACCGCCTGGGATGACTAATCCTATGCATCGTGATACTTTTTATCAAATTAACAAGAAATTTCCAAACGAGGAAAGAGTAAAAGTGAGGGCTAACATACAGTTATTAGATTGGAAGGCAGGACACTTTCTCCAGTTTGATGACACCGTAGTTACACATTGGAAAGCAAATACTGGATACATGTGGGATTCCGCCGTTCTTCACTTAGCAGCAAATGCGGGTCTAGAAGATCGTTATTCACTTCAAGTTTCGGGGTTTTTGAATGACAATACATACAGGACTGCCTAACAACAAAAATAAAATCTTTGGTGGAGCTTACAGCATCCACGATCCTATCACTTGTAACTATAAGAATGTACTTTTACAAAACTATCGTGAATCTGATATAGATTTTGAAACTACTAAGCTTGATTACTTCGATGAATTCAAATATTTTCTTGGACAACCTCACAACTTAATTGGTCTTGACCTTTACACCCATTCTTGTTTCACACAAGGAACTACAGAATCTTTTTTACACTTCTACCTACGTTATCGAGATAAAAGATTACGTCTTGCTAAAGGTGAATACTTTTTTCATCAAATGACAAAAAATATGTACTATCAGAGTAGCTTTGCCTGGCTAGATGAAGAAGAATTAGCATCTGGAGATGTATTAGTGCTCAGTGTGCCTTTTGCAGATAGTTGTGAATTATACCCCAAACTAGATGAGATACTATACATATGTGATGTAAAAAGAATACCTGTAATGTTAGATCTTGCTTATATAAACCTAGCTATTGATTTTACAGTTGATTTAACTCATCCGTGTATTGAGTATGTAGTATCCTCCTTATCGAAAGTTTTTCCTCTTGAGAACCATAGAGTAGGAATTAGACTACAGAAAAACTTTTTTGAAGACCCACTATATGTTATCAATGAACAAGACTATAACTATATCAATATGTGCAGTGTGTACTTAGGATTGAAAATGATGCAAGAGTTTGAACCCACTTATATCTACAAAAAGTATTTAGACTCTCAATTTGATATGTGTAAAAAACTAGGATTAAAGAAAAGCTCTTGCGTATACTTTGGAATAGATGAAAATAATGTTTATCCAGAATACAGTCGTGGAGCGGCTACAAACAGACTGTGTTTCTCTAGGGTGTGGGATGGGAGAATGACTTTTGACATGTAATAATGACTGGGATCCCCTAGAAGAAATTATTGTTGGAACTGCTGATTACGCAAATATCCCTGTTCCTAACATCAGCTTAATGAAATCTCAATTTCCTGAGTATGAAGAAAGCTTTATTAAAGAGTTCACAGGATTTTACCCCGATCAAATCATAGAAGAACAAAACGAAGACTTAGACAAACTTGCAGACGTACTTAATAAATTAGGAGTCGTAGTTCATCGTCCTGATACCTCGTATGCTACCGCTGAAACTAAATCTCCAACATGGTATGGGAAAAATTGGCACTACTATAGTCCAAGAGATTTGACTCTTGTAATAGGCGACACACTTATAGAAACTCCGTCACCAATTTGGAATCGTCAATTTGAGACTTGGGGTTATAGAGACGTTTTTACTAAGCTATGGAATGAAGGATATAATTGGATAAAAGCACCTGTTCCAATGCTTTATGATGAAAACTATAAAGAAGATACTAAAGGTGTACCTTCATTACACAACGAAGAAATACTTTTTGAAGCAGCTAACTGTGTCCGTATGAATGATGACATACTATATCAAGTATCAAACACAGGCAATGAGAATGGAGCTAAATGGTTACAACGTGTTCTCGGAGATTCTTATAAAGTACACGTAGCAAAAGACCTTTACTCGTATGCTCATCTTGATAGTACTATTGTTCCTATGAGAGAGGGTCTTGTACTGTATAACGCAACAAGAGTGACTCCTCAAAACGAACCTGAAGTATTTAAAAATTGGGACAAAATATGGGTCTATGAGTGTGTAGGGTCAGCTGAAGCTCCACTCGGTCTTCCATGGGGAGCAAGTGAGTGGATTGGTATGAACTTACTTAGCGTAAATGAAAATCTTGCTATTGTCGATAAAAAACAAACTGAAATTCATGACAAACTTAAACGCTTTGGTATTGAAACTATTCCTCTCGAATTAAGACATGATAGACTTTTAGCTGGAGGATTTCATTGTGTAACTTTGGATCTTAAACGAAAAAGCTAAAATATGTTAAACATTGTTCACGACAACTTACCTCATGGAAACGTCTGGTTTCCTCAAAAAGTATATGAAGTAGCTTTTAGTTTTCGACATAACAAGCCACTACCTTTCTTTTTTCACCTTTATGACAATCTTACTTTTCATACCTCAGCAGATGGTTTAGATTCATTTATTTATCCTATTGTAATGGCAGATCCCTATATTCAATGTAGACTCTTAGTTATGAATAGTAATCCTTTTGGTTTTTGGTCATATGTTTCTGATAGTGTGATTCAAGGGTTAAGAGAAAAAAGAGGTTGGATTATTATTGATTTATACTCAGAACCTATTACTCAACGTGACTTTATTCCTCTCATTGAAGCACTTTCAGATTCTTCTCAATTCCCAAACGATAGAATCTTATTAAATATTACCTCTCCTCATTTTACTGATAATAAGCAAGTATTTTGCCATCCTAGTTTTTTAGAGATGGGCTGCTATGTTCAGCAAATTCAAAAGTCTTATGGACCGTGTCTTTGTAGTTGTGGGTTTGATCCAGAGTGTCACTACCCACGCAAAAGATTTTTACTTCTCAATAACCACATGGATTATCCTGTAGCCCAGGTTTTTGCTAAATATGCCAAAACTCATCCTACTAGTTTTTTAGACAGCTCAAACGACACTTATGGTTCAACTGAGAGCTCTTCTACTTTTGTACACATGCCACAAGCACTTTATGAAAATGATTTTAACGTTGTGTTAGAAGGTTATGTAGATAATGATGAAATTGAATACCCTTTTATCACTGAAAAGACTTATAGAAATTTTAGAGGTAAAAAACCTTTCATTTTAATGGGTAATCGTTATTCTTACAAAGTTCTTCTTAGTCTAGGATATAAAACTTTTCACCCACTGATTAACGAATCTTTTGATACCTATGAAACAAGAGACAGATGTAAAGTAGTTCTAAACGAGTTAGAAAATTTGAGAACAAAGACTGACGCTCAGTGGGATAGCTTTTTACGCGAGTGCGAACCTATTGTAGAACATAATTATAACAATCTATTAAGCCGCATAAAACAAACTAAAGCTTGGCTAGAGGGGTTAAAAGATCTATAATGACTAAAGAATATCTAGAAACACGACTTAAACTTTACGCAAACTACCCACAATACTGTGAGTACTTGCTTACAATATGGGAATATCTTATAAGGAGAAAAAATGTTAGATAGAGAACAAATGCTTAAAGCACTAGTAGCCCACTCTGAGGGACAGATCGCAAAGCATCAAATGAATGTAGAAGTTTACCTTGCAAATCCAGCAGGAATCGGAGAGCATCAAGACGTTTTTGAAGCTATGGAAATGGAAGTTATTGAAATGTCTAAGTACCATGATATCATTGAAATGGTTGAAACTTACCTAGAGTAATGAGTTTTCCTCATCCTTGGGATTTTAATGCTGATGTGAGCACCTATTATGATGAACACGTTTCTAAACATATCCCACTTTATGCTAAAACTATTGACGCTTGTTTAAGTTTTGCAGACAAGTTAGCCTTTACAGATCCTATTTTAGATTTTGGGTGTGCTACTGGCTGTACTCTTCGCAAGTTTCAAAAAAGAGGGTTTACTTCGCTTTGGGGAGTAGATTGCGCTCCACAAATGTATCAAGCTTGGGATGAGGGATTTGTTCATTATTCTACTCAAACGATCAACCAACAGTACTCTTTAACGCTTTCTAATTGGACTCTTCATTTTTGCAAAGACAAGTGGGAAATTTTATCAACACTAGTCGAACATTCTGACTATCTTATTCTATCAGATAAAACTACAGAGTCTCTCGCTAGACAATCAGAGTATGACAACTGGAAGCTGGCTCAAGGTTGCACTAGAGAAGAAATTGAAGAAAAGAAGAAGAGTTTAGAAGGTATAATGCATCTCCACACAGTTGAAGAGTATATTAACAGATTGAATCGACCAACCTCTATTTTACATCATGATCTTGGATTTTATACCTTGTTAGTTGATTGCAGATGAAAACTCCTAGTCGTCTTAGAACTCATCATTGTTTAGGGCGATCTAAACAACTTAATCAATTAGTTAAGTGGTGGCCTGAGTCTTTCATTAAATCAACTATTTTTGACTTAGGATGCAGAGATGGAGAGATGAGTTGGTTGATGAGCCATGTTGCCAAGCATATTTGGTGTTGGGATATTGGTTCAAGATGTCAAGAGGTTATAGAATCTTATAACCGACCAAATCTTGCTTGGTGCTCACCTCATCATGTTCCAGAAGTAGATACTGTATATTTAGGTGGAGTACTTCAAAACGTAGCAATTCTAGAAGATCCAGCTGCTTTTTTAGATAGAATGGTTCCTTGGATAGCAGCAGATACTTGGATTTTTAGAGAACAGCTTCTTCCTTATCCTAGAATTTCTACTCCTACATCTTTATACTATGGAGAAGCTTGGCCAGAAGAGTATCATAAGTCAGGCTGGCAGGAAACTCAGCAGGCTATTGATCGGTGCGCACATCTTAGCATACAAATTGTGCATGAAATTACACTTCCAGACAATCTTAGCGAGGCTACGCCTCAAAGGTTCATCAAGTGTAAAAAATTATAGATTGCACTAGCTCTGCAGGTATGCTATTATTGCGGCATAGCTTGGTTCGATAATAACGCTGCGACACAGCGCGGCACAGGCTTTTCGATAGTTGTGCGACCGTAGGGAGCTAACAGGGGAACGTAGTTCCACATCTCGATACGCCACCCTTGCGCCTTTTTCTTGTTATCCCCTTTAATTTATGTTATTATCATTACAATCAATGGAGATTTTAATGACTGAATCTGATAATACTGATTATGAATTCTTCCATTGGGGTCCGTTAGTTTGTCACTATAAAACCCCTCTTGGATTGAGCGAGAATATAACTACGTTAGGACGTAAACGAAAAGAAAATGATTATCGAGCAGATCTTGCTGGTCATTTAGATCATGAGTATGGTTTTAACAAAGATGATCATGATTTGTTTGTAAAGTGGTATGGTAAGTACTTTGACTCTTATGCTGAAGCTTATAAGGAGAGGTTTGGTACAGCTCATGGAGGTATGGAATTAACTTCTTTATGGATTAACTTCATGAAAGCTGGGGACTTTAATCCACCTCATATGCACACTCAGCATGTTAGTTTTGTACTATTTACTTCCGATACTTCAGGTTTAGACGATGAAGTAGCAGCATGGAAAGGTACTGGTCCAGCACCTGGAGATCTAATTCTTACTTATGGAGAGCACTCTTACAAGTATTCACCACCTTGGACTATTATAAATCATAATAGGCATCCAAAAAAGGGTGATTTATATATTTTTCCAGCACTACTAAAACACTGGGTTGCCCCTTACAAATCAAATTTTGAGCGGGTATCCGTGTCAGGCAATTTAAAATTTAGGGAGATGGTTAGTGACCCATACTGATCCATACGCAGTTTACGCAGAATTAGTAAAACATTCAAACGAGTTAATGGACGATATGGATATCGGTCCTTTAGAGCTAGCTGCCTCTTATATGACTCACGCTATGAGAATCTATCGCACTGTACTACCAGAAGAGGACTATCATAAGATATTGACTTCTATCTATAAAAGTAGACATAAGATTAGTGCAATAGAGCGTCCCATCCTTCATTAGTCTTGCTAAATGCCTTTTAGTTTGCTATATTTAATCATAATTTAATTATAGGAGATTTTCTAATGCCTAATTGGTGTGCTAACTCACTTACTCTTATCGCAGCAACTAAAGAAGAAGCTCAAGAACTTTGCGATTACTTATCTAACCTAGAAGTAACTGACTCGACTTTCTTTGGGTTTTTTGTTCCAGAGACTTGGAATGAAGAAGATTGGTACTGGGCACGAGTAAATGCTTGGGGAACAAAATGGGATGCTAATTTGGCAGGCTATGATTGGGTAGATGACTACACTTTAGTGATGTCATTTAACACAGCCTGGTCACCTCCTATTGCAATTTACGAGGCAGCATTAGAACAAGGTTGGGGAGTTCATGCAACTTACTATGAGCCTGGTATGTGTTTTGTAGGTGCTTGGGTAGATGGAGTAGACGAACATTATGAGTTTTCAGAATGTACTTCTAAAGACGTTCGAGAAGTTGTAGGCGATGACCTAGATGATGAGTGGGGAATTTCAGAAAGCATGGAAGAATGGGAGCAGGATAATGAAGAATATGATCTTCAAGAGACCGAAGCTAACAGTGAAGGAAAGAGCGAAGCTGAGACGCAAGAGACCGAGAACAACTACAGCCCTGATGAACATCAAGGCGGTGTCGAACATTGGGGAACAAAAAATTAATGGCAAAACATAACTTTGGAGAAGTTGTAGGTAAGTGCGAGATTTGTACCATTAATCTTTGGTCATCTGCAGGGGGAGATCCCGTAATCTGGCCTTGTAATGTAAATGGTTGTCCTCACGAAGCAAAAGATGAGCAGCACGCACACTTAAACATTAGACACGGTGGGGAGATGAGCAGTGGACTCGGACAAATTGACTTTTAACGATCACCAAGAGGCAGAAGTTTTATTTCTTAGAAGGCAGGTAGCAGAACTTAGAGATACTATTGAGTTCCTTAAAGAAGATAATAGAGAGCTTACTAAGTGTTACTACAAGGTACTTAATGAAAAACACGTACAAAGGTAGTAGATTTATACAAGACGATAATACAACGAATCACTTAGAGAATTTATCCCTTCCTCTAAGTGATATTGTTTTATCTAACTATAATAATGAATATGCTACTGCTTTTAGAAAATGGATAAACGAATCTACTCTTAATACTATCAAAGGACTTGATGACTTTAAGTATGCTGACTTTTGTCACGGAACAACAGAAGCTTTTGATAAGTTTTACACCCAGAACTATGCTAGAAGGTTAAGAGTTTTTAAAGCTGATTATGCTTATCATAAATTCTCTCATAAAAATTTTGAGTACTTAGAAAACGACGAGCTAAGATCAAACGATGCCGTAATAATTTCTTTACCTTTTTCTGACACAGGTGATGAGTATGAATATGATCGTATACTATGTGCTGCAGATAAACTAAAAATACCTGTTTTAGTAGATTGTTGTTGGTTTGGTACTTGTCAAAATGTTACTTTTGATTTTACGTATTCTTGTATTACTGCAATTACCTTCTCTCTTTCTAAAAGCTTTCCAGTGTCAAGATTTAGAATAGGTATTCGCTTTTCTAAAGACAATTTTGATGATGGCTTAACAGCGTATACTAGAGATAATTATGTAAATACTTTATCACAATATATAGGAATTAGTTTTATGAGAGCTTTTTCGCCTGATTATATACCGACTAAGTACAAAGACAAGCAAGCTTCTATATGTACTACACTGGGAATAACACCTTCTAAAGTAGTATTTTTAGGATTAGGAGATGCAGGGTGGTCTTTTCTCAACAGAGGCGGGGTTCACAACAGACTTTGTATATCTGATTTTTTTATTGACTAAATCTTAAATTGTGTTAAGGTAATTATATGTTAAATTCGTATTGGGAGTATGCAGGTACTCGATACAAAAACAAGTTCAGAGCAATTGACGCAAGTAGAGGTAATATTGATGATATATCTTTTACTTACTTTGATAACAATCCTTCCTTTTCTGACTTTGCTTGGTCTATCGAACCACAAACTCCCTTAAATGAATTAATGAAAAATAGAGCACAACAACTTAGAGATAAGTATACGTATCTTAAGTTGTGGTATAGTGGTGGTCATGATTCTGCCACTGTGCTTAATACTTTTATGAATAATAATATCCATCTAGATGAGATAGTTGTATATCGTTTTTCAGGTAATAATAATTTTGATTCTGACTTAGGCGACTATGAGATAAATAATTATACATTGCCTTATCTCAAGAATATACAAAATAAACTACCAAAAACAAAGATTACTGTGTACGAATTTGGTAAAGACCACTTTGATAAACATTTAGGGGAAAAGTGGTTTTATACTAAGAATAATTTTTCTGTAAGACATTTTTATATCCCAAAGATAAATGGTAAAAACTATTGTCATATATTTGGTGGAAACGATCCTAATGCTGACTATGAAAATGGAGAGTGGTTTTTAGATATTTGGGATAGTGATGCTATTGAGTTGACAAGTTTTAATAATATTGAGTTATTTTATACAACACCTGATTTACCTAAATTACACTGCAAGCAGTGCCATATTCTAAAGAATATTCTTAAAAAAAATAAACTTTTTAAGTCAACTAGGGCTGAGAAGAAGAAAATTATTAGAGAACTACTAAGAGATGTTCCTCCCGTGATCTTAAATAAGTCATTGGCTAAAACAAGTCACGGCTTTTTTGACTTACCTAAAGAGAATGAAACAATTAAAAGCACTTTTACAAAAGAACAAAAAGACAAATTCAGATATATGATCAACAATATTACTATTAGCAATATACCTGTATATCGAGTTTTTAAAGGGTATAGATCTAATAGATTTAGTTTAGGAGTATAAATGCACAATTATTTAGAACTTTTTGAAAAAATTGAAACGTGTCAAGATTGGTATGATTTTTTAGATAACCCCAGCTATGACAGTATTGATTTTGGTTATTCTCTAAGTAGTAGGTTTTGGAACAAAGATACTCCTCCCTATAGATATCTTGGTAATATAGGAGGAGATTGGGAGTGGGAAAAACCCGATACTTCTCCTTCACCTAATAATTGTACTCTTGCAAGTGAGTTAGGTAAAGTAACTCAGTTTGGTTATCATAAGAGCTATGATAAATATCCTGTAAATGACTTATTACAAAAGATGATTGATATACTAAAAGTAGAGAAACCTACTGCTAATGTTAATTATCAAACACCTAATAACATAACAAGATTACATTTTGATATCATGACTACTTTTTTAGGCGAACACAAAGATTTAAGCTCTATTCCTTTTGACAGAGATACTTTACAGCCTGTCGGTATGAAACCTTTGCGTAGGTTTTTTGTTGCCCTAAAAGATTGGGAAGATGGACACATCTTTCAGATGGGGACGGAACAATGGGCTGGATGGAAAAAGGGAGACGTAATAGATTTTCATTGGCGTGGTGTCCCTCATAGCACCGCCAATACAGGATTCACTGACCGAGCACTTTTAAAGGTTAGTGGGTTTAGTGATGTAAGATATTTTGGAACCATTGATTTGGAGGATATATAATGTTTAATAAATTAACACCAAGTCAGACAAATGCTGACTATAGTGAAATACCAGAAGATATTGAATACTACATTAAAGAAAGTGTAATGGCTAAACAACCTGAACTTACTTTATGGGAGTTTATGGATACACGACCTGATCTAGATTATGAGCGTTGGGCTCTTAAAATAGGTAGCACACTTACCGAGACATATGAAGCCACACCTTTTGCTTGTTTAGATATAAATGAACAAGACTTTTACGATTTCATGACCAATAACAAGCATACTTGCCAAAAAAAGTACTATGAACGCCGCCCATATCATGGAAGTGGGGATAGTGAATTAACTAGTAATTACCCTATGAAATGTGGGTATAACGCTAGAAACACAATTGAGTATAATTGGGGACTTTATGGTGATTCTAATGAACAGATAAAAGACTTAATTGGTACTAGAGATGTATGGGAAAATGTTATTGGTATAGATTATGATACTGCTCTGATTCGTCTTATGGCATATTTGCCTGGTCAAACACTACCGTGGCATCATGATAATTTAGGTAATTGGTGTAGGAATAATAAACATTTAAACCCCGATGTTGACGCGCAAATGTGTGATCTTGGTCCTATCAAAAGACACTTAGTGATGATTACTGATTGGCATTGGGGTCATGTTCTTCAAATTGAAAACTCATACTTTCCTAATTGGAAAAGTGGTGAGGTTTACAATCTACCTATTCCTCGTCCTCATTGTAGCACTAATATGGGAATGAAACTTAAACTTACTTGCAGTATATCGGGAGCACAAATTAATGAAAACATACCCTATTAAAGCTGATTTAGATATTTACATTGATCCTTACGCAGCTGTTCCACAAGAGATCATCAAACAAAATCCTTGGCACTGGGATCCACAAGAAACTAATCACAAAGATGGTGACTCTTTTCTTTACACTGATGCTTCAATTAATTGGTTTGAACTTGGTGAGTGGGCTATTGCTGAAGCTAATGAAATTAGAGTTCCACAAAAATACTGGTGGTGGGATGAAGAAAATGAACAAGCAATGCACGCTAACGAGTCCGTTAATCACTGTCCTATATTTGAGACTTGTACTCAGTGGATGGTTCAAAACGATTATAATGAGCATAATACTCGTTATTTTAAGTTTGCAAACCATGAGTTAGGAGCTTTCTATGAACCGCTCAAAGCTATGTTTGCCCATAAGCTTGAAGATATGACTATGAGTTTATTTGTACAACCACCTGGTCAAACTATGCCAACTCATGTTGATACTTTTTCTTCTTATATGAGAAAAACAGGAGAATTTCCTGATTATTCAAAGCTGCGCAGATTTATGACTTTTGTTTCAGACTGGGATTGGGGACACTATTTTCATTACGGTAACCACATAATGCAGCCGTGGAAAGCAGGAGATACTTGGGATCTAGTACCAGGTATTTATCATGGAAGTGCGAATTGTGGTGTAACGCCGAAAATTACAATGCACTGGAGTGGAAAATTAAAATGAGTAATATTTATACACATAATACGTACTATCAAGATCATTTAGATAAAAACGGCATTAGCCTTGAAAATCACTATGAAATAGGACCTCTAGAAATACAACTTGATATTAACTACAAAGACTTCCTACAGTTTGCAGAGGACAGCAGACATAGAGCAATTACTGATAAAGAGTACAAACCGAGACCTTTTTTGACAGATGAGTCTATGAGGCAGGCTGTATTAAGCCAGTTTATTGGTTATGATGCTGGTAATACTATGGAAACAAATTGGGGAATCGAGCCAGAAGATGATGCAAAACTAAAAGAATTGCTAGGTGATGCAAACTTTGAAAAAATGAATCTTGTTAAAGAAACCTCTTTAGTAAGATTGTTACAATATAACCCAGGTCACGGTATTCCTTTACACACAGATTCTTATAATGGATTTATGAAACGGTTTGGTCCGGGTAAGATAACTCGTTACTTTGTTGCAATTTCTCCTTGGGATTGGGGTCATTTTTTACAGGTTCATGATAATATGATTCACCATTGGGATCCTGGTTATGCTCTTGAGATAAAAGAAGGAGTGTGGCACTTAAGTGGTAATTTTGGGATTGCTCCGAAATACACACTAACTGTAACAGGTTACGATGTGAATGATTAAGTGTCACAACTTAGAACGCAGATTTAATCAAGTAAAAGCTCAATATTGGGAATATATGCACGATATTGTTAAACGTGAAACTGTTAATAATGGTTACTATACCAGTAATGTGGAACAATGGCTTACCAACCGCAGTGGGAGAAAATATGCGCTGTTAACTAATAATGGTAGTAACGCACTGCTTTTGAGCATGATGGTATATGATATTGGGCCTGGAGACGAAGTAATCATTACAAATTATAGTTGTCCTGCCAGTGAAAGTTATGTCAAAACAGTAGGCGCTACTGCAGTGTATTGTGATGTGGATGAAACAGGAAACATGGATGCAGTTCATTTGGAATCCCTTTTATCTGCTAAAACTAAAGCTGTGGTTGCTACTGGTTTATATGGTGATATGCACAATCATGCAAGTATACAAGCATTTACAGATGCTAACGGACTATACTACATCAACGATGCGGCTCAAAGTATGTTTAGTAGTCGGGATGGTGTTTCCAGTCTTAGTACGGGTGAGATTGTATGTATGAGTTTTGCTGAAAATAAAAATCTACCATGTTTTGGTACACATGGTGCGCTGTTAGTAGACAGTAACGAACTATTCTATAAACTTACACATTTACGTAAACATGGTAAGCCTTTTAGAACAGCACCTTATACTGCACGTGGTATCAATGGTGTCCCAGAAGAAGATAATGCTGCACAAATTTGGGCAAGCACAAAGTTTGTAGATAAATGGCAAGCCCGAAGGCATGAGATTGCACACTATTATGATAAAGAATTTGCAAAACGAGGTGTGGAAGTTCGTCCTCATCATCCAGAATGGAATACACACAAGTATGCTATTATGTTCTGGGATAAGTTTGAAGCACAAAAAGCACTGAAAGCACAGGGTGTAGATAGTGAAGCGCATTATCCAAATGCATTTTCATCATTACCACGCTCATATCGTTTTGTAAAACAAGCACTAAGTATTCCAATGAATGCACATTTAACAGATGCAGAAGTTGAAATCGTTGTTAAGAAGGTAGAAAAAGTATGGAAAAGCAAGACTATATAAACATTTTAGAAGAACGTTTATGTGATAAAGTTGATGACTTTTTTGGGGATAAAAACAATGTAATTGTGTCTCAGGTCAATCATATAGATTTAAATCCTGCAGATTGGGTTCAGTTCACAGTTGATAATTTTGATCTGGCAGACCAAAACTACGAAGAACCAAAGCCACATTACACAGAAGAAAATAATTGGCTTAGTATTGTAAACAATAAGCTTGGACGCAATCGACACAACAGTTTTGAACTCAACTATGGCAAACAGGATGATACAAATCAAAAACTTATAGCACTATTGGGCGAAGAAAATATTGATAAACTAGGCATTGAACGAGATTATATCCTTTTAAGACTATTAGTAAATATGCCAGGCAACGGTGTGCCTTGGCATGAAGATGCTGCAGAAAGTTACTTACGCAGATTTCCACAAGTGCGTAGTCTAAATGAATGCACCAGACTTTGGTTCCCTGTTATTGATTGGTGTAATGGGCATGCCTTTCAGATTGGTAACAGTGTGCTAACACATTGGAGTGCGGGAGATGTTTGGAATATTCCTTGGGGCGTTCCGCACGCTAGTAGTAACTTTGGTTATAACATTAAATACACAGTAAGTCTAACAGGAAAACTTCGTGAGTAATATCGGGATCATTGGGGCTACTAGTTTTTTAGGATCTTATGCAGCAGATAGATTAGATGCTATATCTATTAACGGCAGGTTTGAAGATTCACTAGAGACTTGGCAGAACCTTGCAGATACATACAACTATTTATCTACTATTATTATTCTTGCTCGTGCTTGCAGGAAGATAGAGCCAAGACGTGATGCTGAGACTATGACTACAGAAGTAAGTGGGTTAGCAAAGATTATTTCAGTTTTTAACAAAAAACGAATTATCTATGCTTCTTCAAAATCTATTGATCTCTATGAAAGAAATATTTTCAGACCAATTAGTAGAGAAGATATTACAAAGCAATTAGAGGTAGCTTCTTGTGGACATTTGAAAAATAAAATTATAAATTTACCAAACTACAGATCTATACCAAAATTGATAATACCAAACACAGAAACAACTGATCCTGATTCTGTATATGCAATGACTAAAATTTGCGGTGAAGTACTTGTCAAAAGTTGTTGTAGAGATTATACTATATTAAGAATCTGGGACATTACCCAGTGAAGGAGGACAATTATGTCAGAACTTAAACAATACAAACCAGAAGGTTATAACCCTTCAACTGGGATTTATGCAAGTTCCTACATCTTTACAGGCAACTGGGATGATGAAGTAGCTAATCTTAAGTACACTCCCAGAACACAACTAAACCAAGACGAATCAGTTAGAAAGTTTGATGAAGAAAAAGGTATCCATAGCGGTTATCTTTACAATTCTTTAAAGAGTGCTACAGGAGAATCATCATTTCATGATACTCTTGGAAATAATTTTTGGAAAGAAGATGTACCAGCAGATTTTTCTTATACAGATTCCTACTACTCTTCACCTAAACTAGCAGCTATCTGTGATTGGTTTCAGTGTGAAAAGTCTCGCATTAGAGTATTTCAACAACAACCTGGTCACTCAATGGAGATTCATACTGATTTTGATAATCAAAAAGGCACTGACCACGGAGAAACACTTCGCATCTTTGTTCAATTAAATGATATGCCTGGAGGTGCTTGGTTCCATTTCAAAACTGCTGACTCACAAGTTCATATCAACTTGCAAAAAGGTCAGTTTTTGATTTTCAATCCTGATCACACAGGTCATGGTACTCAAAACTTAACTTCAATACCACGCAACACTTTTATGATGGTTGTAAAGCGTAATGAGTGGATTGATAGTTTGATACAAAATGAAACTATGCAATATATCAATATTGATGAATTGTTGGAACAGAAAGTAGCTGCATAAGCTATTTACAAATTGCTAAATGCTCCTTTTTAAGATAAATTATATCTCTAAAGCAAAAAAGGAGCATTTACATGATCTGGAAGTTTTTTACCCTCAAAGTAGTACAAGAAAATGGCGTAACTCATAAAGCTACCTGGAATGAGCGTTTTCAATGGTTGAAGCGTGGATGTCCTTTGCGTGATGAGCGTGTAGTAAAGCGGTACTGCGATTTAGTACATAAAAAGACATACTAGTGTTAAAAATTATACTTTTTGATTGCCCAGCCGTTAATTTTTTGATAATATCTATATAGAAAATGAGATGAGGGATCATCCTCCGAGCAAAATCAGGTTGTTTTACAGGTTGAACTGCGAAAGTTAAAGTCGGTCAATGATCCAACGGAGTCACGGAATGCGTCTCGCCCTGCATCACATTTTCGACCCTCGCTCTGGGTACGAGCCGGATCTCTCCGACAACGAGACGCAAGGCACGGTGTTAAGATTCCCAAGCCCCACCTAGAAGGCTGCTTGTAAAAACACGCGGGACTAGGCGCATTGCACAACGCGCAACAGTGCAGTCGGCTCTGTGAGGGGCAGGGGGAACGACTTAAAAAACACCCCCCACTCTTTCATCGGGAGTGCTCCTTCGTGGCTGTCGCCTACCACCACTTAGTTGAGCACCCTATCGGCAAGGACTCTGAACTAGAGTTAGTATGGATTGGTGATTACCAGAACTATACTAACAAAGATCCGGAGAGTTCACTCAACAAGCGGGTTACTGGGGGCTATGTTGGGACTTCACGAGTTTACATTCTGTTTGCATTCTGCATAATTTTTCATTATACTGTTTTTAGAAGTTGAGGTAAGGGATAACCTTCTTAAAAAAACCCTCCGCAAAGTCTCAGGGGAAGTCCTGTCAGTATCGAACGCAAGAGAAGCCCACGATGTGCATAAGCACTAGGCGCCATTCAAAACAACCTTCGCTAGTAGAGAACACAGTCTTCCCCATGATTTTTGAATTGCTTGTAGGTTATTTATTTGATATTATTTATTTATTGAATGAGGGAACGGCAATGCCTCTGACTATTGCCACCAAGTTTCAGAGCTAATGAGGTGAATTATGGCTGAAGCAACCCAAAAGACTACTAACTACTCCGCTGATATGGTTGACTCTATGGTCTCCATGTATGAGGAGCTTGGCAACGATGGTCTCGACCAAATTGCCGCTGAACTGGATAAAACTGTTCGTTCTGTCCGTTCTAAACTCGTCCGTGAGGGCGTTTATGTAGCGTCTCCTAAAAAGGCGGCTGCAAAGCAGGAAGGTCCTTCTAAGAAAGAAATCCTGCGTGAGATCGAGTCTAACGGATTCGATGTCTCTGGCTTCGAAGGTGCTACGAAAGCAGCACTGTCAAGGCTGATCTCAGTAGTAGCTAACTAAGCTACTACCCAAGCCCTACCAAGGCTGACCATAATTGAGTGGTCTATGTAACAAACGAAAGGGTCGTGGTAGGCACAGTTTCTTCTCTCAGTGCCGTTGGCTGTAAAGCATAGTACTAGGTTGAGAGAAGCAAGGCGCACCCAGCACCGCCTGCAATTATGCGAAATGCTGGAACAATGGAGAAGGTGCAACCTGTATTTATTTTCAGGCTCTGCCCACCAATACTACTCTAGGTGCGCACCTAGAGAAGTTACCGCGTCTCAGGGGTTACTAATACTGAGAGTCGGGGAGATACTAAAATGGGGTATCTCTGATAGCTGGCGAGGTTGGTGGCGGCTATCACTCTCACGGAGGTGTAGAACCTTTGGGTTAAAACACTAAAGTGAGAACCATCGTCAAGGGGAAGTTATTACATACGTGGAGTGCTTCCTAACATAGTTTCTTTGTTGACTATTATACATGACATCAACAACATAGGGTGGTCTTAACCGACACTTCACTACCAGAGTGTGATAAAGCAAAATCTTAAGTCAGGATCGCAAGCCTATGTAGGCGGTACAACCTACACCTTGTCTGACACGAAGTTGATCCTATTGATTGATCATCACGATCTGAATGCTCTTAGAGGGGTGGACAATGCAAGTCCACTCCTTTCTTGCGTTTAGGGCTATTTTTTGATATATTTATTCATAATCATTCAAAAGGAGTAAGAATATGGAAGCACTACTTATTATTGCGGCAATGGCTGCTGGAGCGCAGTATCTTCACGACGAAGATAAAGGGATTCATAGTACACAAACCACTGCAGAAATTTCTAACTTTAGGGCAGATCTTGAACACGAAGCACTAATGGCACAAGTTGACTGGAGCAAAGCAGGCAATTTTGTAGTAGGTGATTCATCTGAGAATGGTGTACAGTGGGTATTCATTACTAACTAAGAGGTGTTGATATGAATTATACATATAAAGTATTAGAAGATGCTCTTTGTTCTATTGCAAAAGATGGATCAGATAAAAATATTGTACAACAAGTTAATAAACTTACTTCAGACGAAATAAGAAAGCTTCGTACTTTGATGGTTCTGATAGATGGTACGATCCTTAATCGTGAGTATGAAGAACTTTTTAGCGACTGCTAATTATGTATCGTATCAAGGCTTATTTTAAGAATCAGGTTGTAGTCAGATACTTTGTAGATCAGTATGAGGCTATTGATTTTAGAGACACAGTGGATGCTCACTATCCACTTAAAGTAACATTTGAAAAAGGAGTTTATCCGGTGAGAACATTTATTGTAAATGGTTGGAATGCAGTGATGGATCATAGCATGAATCCACTGCGCAACATTCCAGATTTGCACACGCGGCACATGATTATGCAGGTATTAGCATGGATGTGGTGTATTGTGTTTAGTAGTTACTTTGGTAGTATGTGGATGTTTGGCATTACTGCTATTGCACACGTTATTGTATTGGCAGCAATCGCAATCACAGTTGGAACATTTGCTGTAGCAAAAAACAATCCATCACTTTTTAACTTGCGCTCGGATGGTTATCATTCTGTAAGTCGCACAAGAGGACATATGTGGAT
>Ga0209535_1000388_pt1 | contig 30845 bp, 41 predicted proteins | sample LinPmetageLP28_FD_184041 | JGI IMG/M metagenome (GOLD analysis project Ga0209535, IMG submission 184041) | Marine viral communities from the Pacific Ocean - LP-28 (SPAdes) (version 2) | ecosystem: Environmental > Aquatic > Marine > Oceanic | place: Pacific Ocean | collected 2009-08-22
TAGAACTAGGCGAACAGGCCACGCCGTTTGAGCATCGGTCGGTTGCTGATGAGTTGGCTAGGTGTCAGAGGTATTTTCAAAATCCAATAAATGCCAATAACAGTGCTGTTTCAGGAGGGTGGAGAACATCAAGTCAGTGTCAGTTTGGTCTTCCTCTTGCCACTTCAATGAGGGCATCACCTACGATGACTCACAAAGCTACTACAGTTCATGGCCTCAACGGAGGCACAAATGATAATGGAACTGGATGCAATATTAACAACAGCGGAACTATCCAAACTTCTATATGGACAGCCCTGACGGTAGCAGGTACTCCGGGAACTTCAGGAGAGGCTGTTATAGTTGCTGGCAGAAACCAAACAGAGGATGGTATTTTCTTGGATGCGGAGTTGTAGTCATGAATCAGATGAACATAACATCAGCACAATATTGGGCAGACGAAAACGGAAACAATGTTTCGGTAAGCGCAGTCATTGATGGCGAAACAATGTCTGTGCCTATGGACCCAAACAACCGCCACTACGCAGAAATCATGCGGCAGGTAGCTGCTGGAACTTTGACCATTGCAGATGCGGAGTAATGAATGCCGTTAAGCAAGTTACAATTCAAACCTGGAATCAACAGAGAGGGTACAAATTACTCTAACGAAGGTGGTTGGTTTGATGGTGACAAGATTCGTTATCGTAACGGCTATGTTGAGCGCATAGGTGGTTGGATTCGTGTATCGGATAACAAGTTTATTGGTATAGCTCGTAAAATTTTTGATTTTGTTACTTTAGCTTCAGCTAATTTATTGTTTATAGGTACAGAACAAAAGGTCTTTCTTGAAGACTCCGGCGTATTTAATGACATTACTCCGATTCGATCTACATTGAGTCTTGGGTCAAATCCTGTAAACACAACCGGCGGTGCTGGCAGCGGTGTAGTTACCGTAACTACGCAATCAACACATGGCGCAACCACAGGCGACTTTGTTACACTTGCGGGTCTTGCAACTACTGATGGCGTTACGGCGGCGCAGTTAAATATTGAGCACAAAATTACAAGTGTACCAACCACCACCACATTTACTATTAGCACCGCAGGATCTGCTTCTTCTGGCAGTACAGCAGGTGGCGGATCGTCTGGTACTGCTGCTTTCCAGATCAACGTTGGTATAACAACTACGATTCTTGGTACGGGTTGGGGCGCAGGTACATGGGGTCGTTTTGAGTGGGGGTCTAGTTCTGGTGCTCTTGCAGGTATTACATTACGTCTTTGGGCCGCAGACAACTTTGGTGAAGATTTAATTTTTAATGTTATGAATGGAGAGATTTTTTATTGGGACGCTACTAATGGTACGTCTACAAGAGCTGTATCTTTAACCAGCCTTACGGGAGCAAGCGATGTTCCTACAGTAGCTCGTAAAATTTTAGTGTCTGACGTTGATCGTCATTGTATTGCTTTTGGTACTAATGAAATAGGTTCAGCTGTTCAAGACCCACTTCTTATTAGGTTTTCTAGTCAGGAGTCTGTAGTTGATTGGACACCAAGAGCAACTAATACTGCTGGAGATTTACGTTTATCTAAAGGTAGCGAAATTATTACAGCAATCCAGACAAGTCGACAAATATTAGTTTGGACAGACCAAGCCTTGTACTCCATGCAATTCCTTGGACCACCGTTTACTTTCGGCGTTTCAATGCTTGGTGATAATATTCGTATTGCAGGACCAAATACAGTTGTAGGTGTAAATGACGTTGTATTTTGGATGGGTCAAGAAAATTTTTATGTTTACGATGGTCGGATACAAGCCATACCGTGTACCGTTCGTGATTACGTTTTTAACGATATGAATAATCAACAATCGTTTAAATTTCATGGTGGTTCGATTGCTAGTCAAACAGAAATTTGGTGGTATTACTGTTCATCGGGGTCGACTGAAATTGATAGATACGTTGTTTATAATTATGGGCAACAAGTTTGGTATTACGGTACTTTAGTGCGAACAACTTGGAACGATCGTGCAACAGGCTTGCGTAGTTTTCCCCAAGGTACAGGAACAGACTTTTATTTATATGACCATGAACGGGGTTTAGACGATTATAGTAGCGGTAGTGCTGCAGCAATTAATGCTTTTGTTGAGTCTTCTGATTTTGATATTGGAGACGGTAATCAATTTATGTTAGTCAATAGGATTATTCCTGATTTAAGTTTTAGTGGATCGTCTGCTACTAATCCTGCTGCTTTATTTACAATTCGTAGTAGAGATTTTGGAGGTGATAATTTTACTGAATCACCTTCAGATTCTGCGGTAAGAACAGCTACGTCTCCTGTAGAGCAATACACAGATAAAATTGATCTTAGAGCACGTGGTCGACAAATGTCGATTAGAGTTGAAAACACTGGAATAGGAGTAAATTGGCGGTTAGGCGCACCTCGAATAGATGTTCGTCCGGACGGTAGACGATGACTAAAAAAGTTGTACGACCAATACTACCGATCGCTCCTGATCAATATGATCCTGTTTACATTAATCAACTAGCTCGCGCTTTAGATCGAGTAATAGATGAAATTCGTGATGCAAAAGTTAATTTTCAAGGTATTTCTAGTTCAGGCGCGGCAAATATTTTGGAAAACGGAGATTTTTATATCGGGGAAGCAGGGTTTTTAAGGGTAGTTGCGACTACGGATATATTTTCTGGCAGTGTAAGAGCAACAACTTCAGTTGGAACAGTGACGGTGACTATTTCTTAACAACAGTTGCGTCATAATTAAGAAAGAGGTATCTTTCTAAAAAGGTGATGAATATGCAGCAAACTGCTCAATATGAAAATATAGCTAAAGGTTTAGCTTCTCTCGGTCGCTATGAGGACAATTATATTGTTCACGCGGCGGAAGGTGAGACGGTAGTTCCTGCTGAAGTTTTAGAAGCAAACCCTAAATTAAAAAATAGTTTATTTAAACAAATGAAGGCTGTTGGGATTACAAACCCCGAGCGTTATATTGTTGGCAACGAACTAAATTCAATTAACCCCGATACAGGACAACCTGAGTTTTTCTTTAAATCTTTAGGAAAAACCCTTAAAAAAGCTGCACCTATGATTGGTTCTATTGTAGGTTTTGCAGTAGGTGGTCCTGCAGGAGCCGCTATAGGTGGTGGTATCGGAGGGTTAGCTGCTGGTCAATCACCTGAACAAGCTCTTCTTACAGCAGGTATGAGTTTTGCAGGAGCAAAGTTTCTTGGTCCAGGATTAGATAGCGGTATAGCCGCCGCTGGGGGCGGTGCGCCTACTTTAGGTAGCTTAACAGGTAACGCCGCCGCAGGAGCCTTACCACAGGCCGCAGGAACTGGGATTATGGGACAACTAGCCGCTGTACCCGCAGGAACAGCGGCGGCGTTAGCTTTATCTCCCGCTATTAGTGGAATGTTTACAGACGCTATGAAACCAGATGAAGTAGCTATCCCAGATAGACGCAGTATTGTAGATCAATATTATGCTGCTTTAGCTAGAGGTGAAAATCCTCCTTTGCCAGATGAATTAACGCCTCCGCCGCAAAGTTCCTTGTTTGGTTTAGAACAAAAAATATCGTCTTCTAATCCTGCTGATTATGTAACTAATTACCAGCCGTTCCAACGTGATCCGCTTGGACGCCCTATGTTTAGGCGAGCCGCTTACGGTGGTTATATTACAGGTCCAGGAGGACCAAGAGATGATAAAATTCCAACGTTACTTTCTAATACAGAATTTGTTCAAACGGGCAAAGCGGTAGCGGGGGCGGATCCGACTGGGCAAAATAACCCTGACCGTGGTGCAAAAACTATGATGGGGATTATGAGAGCGTTCGAGCGTAAAGCTGATGCTAACGCAAAAGCGTAGGAGCAATTTATGACTACACAAACAGTAGAAAACATCACCCGCCTTGCTCCTTTTATGGAGGATTATACTCGTAAGCTCCTTGAATCGGGTTATCAGCGAGTTCAGACGCCTCAAAACGTTCCTAATATACAAGTTGCAGGACTAACTCCAGAACAGATTCAAGCTGGTCAATTAGCTAATCAAGGTGTTGGTGCATATAGTCCTTTTATACAATCTGCGACAAACTTGACTACGCAGGGTGCTGGAATACTTGCAGACCCAACGGCTTATCGCCAATTTATGAGTCCTTATACGCAAGATGTTATTGACCAAGTTGGTCAAGATATCGAACGTAATCGTCAAATTCAAGCGCAAGGTATTGCAGGAAACGCTGTTTCCCAAGGAGCTTTTGGTGGGTCTCGTGAACGTCTTGCACAAACGGAATTAGCAGGAGCCGCTGGTCGGCAATTCGCAGATACGTCGGCTAAATTACGTGAGGCTGGGTATCAATCTGCACTTGGTCAACAACAACGAGTCGCTCAAGGGTTAGGTCAGTTCGGTGGACAAATGGCTGGATTAGGTGCACAGCAACAACAACTTGGTCAGCAAGATATTTCTAACCTCCTTGGTATTGGTTCTCTTTACCAGCAACAAGCACAAGGTGTTGCGGATGCTCAGCGAGCTACTGCGCTTCAACAATCTTATGAACCGTACCAGCGGTTAGGCTTCTTTAGTGATCTAATTCGCGGTGTTCCGACTACTCAGTCTTCGCTTTCTATAGGAACATCACCTACTCAAAGTCCATTAAGCCAGATCGCAGGTATTGCTGCAACGGGTCTAGGATTAGCTGGTCAATTAGGTTATCGCCCACAAGCATTTGGTGGGCCTGGATTAAATCTTGGTGGAGGAACTCCATAATGGCTCTTGATCCTCAGACCTTGACTCCTGCAGCTGCAAAATCTTTGTTTTTGCAACAAACTGCACCGCGTGTAGGTTTTCCGCAAAATACTTCAGGAATGAGTATGCCTCAAATTGATGCGGGAAGAGGCATGAGTTTGGGTATGTTTCCTGAAACTACGCAGAACCAGTTGCTTAGTGATGAAGCTGCAAAAGATGTAGGCCAACAAATATTCGGTCCAAGGTTAGATAACGCTGATCCCGACAAACTTATGACTATGGCGACAGACGATAATAGTAAAGTCGACCCTAGTGTACAAGGTATTCATAATGAAAATCCTGAAATAGCAAAAATTTTAGGGGCTGTTGTAAAACTTCAAAACGACACTTCGTCTACTCAACTTTTAGCAAGTTTAGTTGGTGAAAAAACAACACCCGAAGCCGCAAAAGCTGAAGTTCAAAAGTTTTTCGATCTAAAGAAAGACGATGAAGTTCCTGTATGGGCAGACGTTGCTTTAACTATTGGTCTAGATTTGCTTGATCCTAAAACAAGCACAGGGTCGTTTTTAGGTGATATAGGTGGAGCAGGTAAAAAAGGTTTAGCTGCCGGTAAAGCGCGAGGAAAAGAAGCACGTGCGCGGTCTGACATGATGGATAAACTAGCTTTCGGTATTTTCCGAGAGGATGAAAAATCACGTAAAACATTAGGTGTTCAGCTCGCAGGTCAACTTGCTAAACAAAAAACTGACTCACTTAGTTTAGCGATGGATCTTGCTAAATTTTTTCAAGCAGAAGAAAAAATTTCTGACGCAGAAGCTAAAGCTAGGTCAACAGCGATTACATCTTCGATTAATACTTTGACTTCTGATCAAAAAGAAAAAGCGTTACCGATTATCGCTCGTTTTCCTAATGCGTTTAAAGGCGTTTCTGTTGATCAAGTACCTTCGACTTTTTACGCCTTGTTAAAAAACAACGGTCTAAAACTAGATAATATTTCTGATGCGTCGAATATTGTAGAATCTACTTTTACTATTTCTGATGAAGCTACTTATAATCGTTATAAGACCGCCTTTCCAACCGCTTTCCCAGAGGCTTTTGTAGTTGGTAAGGAATATAAAGTACAAGGGTTTAGTGATAAATCTAAACCAGCTACCGAACTAGCAATGACGAATGTTTTAAGCGTAGATAAATCTATAGGTGGTCAAGACGAGCTTAGTCGGCAATTCACAGCTAGAGCTGAACTAATTACAGCAAGAAACGCAATTACTAACACAGATAGTGATGAATATAAACGAATAGTTAATGAATTAAATGAAGTTGAAGGGCGGATTGATATACTATCAGAACGCAAATCTCCTCAAAGCTATGTTTTCGTAGAAGGACGCATGGTGGCTGCAGGTGAAGGTGCGGCAGGAGCATTTACTGCTGCTGATGCAGCTAGTAAAGCTGTAACACTTTCTAAACAAGGAGATAGTCTCGCAGCCGCTTTTGGTCTTGGTGACAATATTTTAAGATCTTTATCTAATACTCCCGCCCCTGCGGATTCGGTAGGTGTTGTTGCGCAATTTGGTAAATTTATCGGTGGGGCTAAAGGACAGCTAGATGCTGTAACTGGAGCCTTTGGCGAACGGGCTTCCGATAACGCTGGTAATTATGCTAGTGGCGTTATTACGCCGTCTATGTTGGGTAGTACACAAAGAATCGGTAACACCACAGTCGGCAAAGTCTTTACTAATTTGCAAAGTCTTGCTCAAGGAAATGCTGAAGTACAAAGTCAATTAATGAGTTTTGCTTACGCTTTAGCGGGTAGCCGTGAAACAGGTAAGCTAACGGATAAAGACGTGGCAGCGGCTCTTGTTACTTTTGGTGGCGGTGATATAGCAGAAGGTAAATGGTTTGCTAATGCAGATATGTTGATTACGGGTATTAACCAAGCTCTCGATACAGCAACTAATGCTTATGCGATTAGTTTTGATAGTGTTCATCAGTCTCCCGCGAATATAAAATATTTAAGAGATGTTGAAAAGTTAAGTGACGATGAGATTGCTAATAAAACTAAATTTAATTTACCTAGTTTTTTAAAAAATAATGAGGGAATTCGAACTGGTCTTGCTGATCGGGTTGGGTTAGTTAACGGTCGAATTAAATTCCAATCAGTAGACGCTTATCGTGGGGATGGCGCAGGTAACGTTGATGGACAACCAACATATTCAGCAAGAGAACTTAGTTTTATTGACGTTCTTAACGATGCGGCGAGACGTTCACAACTCGATCCGTCAGACCCTTCATACATTACACCTAATCAATTAGACGTTATTATAAACACAGTTCCTGCCGATATTTTAGATAAATTTAAACAACAGGCGACACCCTAATGGCAGAAGATGATGTAGTTAATCTTGATCCTTTGATTTTACAAAGGCTTTCGCAGTCGTCGGCTAATGCAGCTTCGACCTCTGCTCTTCCTACAGCTACGCCTCCTGTTCAAACTAGGCCACCTTCTTTTAATGCACTACCTGATATTGGTTCAAATATTGCTGATTATTTATCCAAATCTTTCCTCGGCGATTACGGAGATGAACCTGAATTAAGAAGCACCGCTCAACAAGTAGCTCAAGAAGGAATACTTAACGAAGGATTACCTACGCTGTTGCGTGCACAATTAAGTACGACAACTCTTTTTGATCCAGAGCTTCAAAAGAAAAATGTAGAGCATAACTTAAAACGTTATTTTACTGGTGAAGGTCTTGTTAACGAAGACTATGATTTTGGTCTTCGTGTTGGTCCTGTTAGTAATAAACTAGAATTTAAAGATCCAAGGTTCGATGGGAAGTATAACCTTATCGACCCTTATGCGACTCTTGATAACGTTTTAGATCTTCCTGGAGATTTAGCTGATATATCCGCAGATACTTTATTGCCTATTGCAACTGAAGTAACTGCTGGTGTTTTAGCTGCAAGCATTCCAGGAGTTGGTCAAACAGGTGTACCTTCTATTATTGCATCGTCATTAGCTGCAGGGGCGACTTCATTAGCTCGTTTAAGATTTGCTCAAAGTATGGGGTATTTACCTGAAGACATAACTGACGAACAAATTTTAGGTCAGGCTTTTGAAGAAGCAAAATGGTCAGGAGCCTTTGGTGTTGGGGGCGCATTAGCTTTTAAAATGTTTGCCCCTGTTCTTAGGGGTATTGGGTTAGCAAACCCAAAATTTAATTTTGATATTGATGAAGCTACGTTTTTGCGAGCTTATGAAAAATATGTTACCTCTCCGGCTGGTAAAGCAGCGGCTGAAAAAGGGATAACTCCTTCCTCAGCGCAAGTATTAGAAGCAGCAGCCAAAGACGCTACTAATGTAGGTGATGCAGCAGCGATGCAAGCATCAGCTACAGAGCTTGCTGAACGCGAAGCAAGTGTAATTACTTCGCCCTCTCGAGAAACGGCAGAAGGGATATTAACCCCTAGTCGAACAGCGGCGTTAACTGCTGAAAGAGCTGTAAAAGAAGCTGCAACTGAACCCCCTATGCCCGTAGGCGTAGAAGGCACAGCTGCGAAAGCAGGTGAAGTAGAACGTTTACGTTTAGGCGAAAATATTCAAACTGAAGCGGCGATCCGATTAGAAACGCAAACTAGACAAACTCAAGAGATTATTGATAATTCGCTTTCTAACGTACAAACAGCAATCGACGATGCAGTTAATCTACCATCTAGCGTAGCAGACGCCTCGTCTATAGGTGCTGCTGCTAGAGACGCTATTGGTGATTCTTATGCAATTGCTAGTACGGCTATCGGAAAACAATACGAAGATTTATTTAGTCGTTGGTCTGCAGCAACTGGGGTTGATATCAACTCTGTTGTTATCGGTAAGGGCGGTATAAAACCTACTGAAGCTGTAAACTTTGCCCTTGATATAAGAAAAACACTACCTGATCGACCTTTTGCAAGTCCACAAGATACTCAAGTTATAAATAGAGTTCTTGATTCTTTTTTAGAAAGTCAATCTGGCGCGGCTATCAAAGTAAAACCTGTTTCTCTTCGTACCCTTAACGAAAATATTCGTGACCTAAGACGACTAGAACGTAAGGCGTTTAATGCCGCTCAAAGAGGCGAAGACGCACCTAGCCCTGAAACTATCTCAGGAATGGTTGACGCATTAGAAACGGCACGAACTCGAATTCTTTCTCGTAAAGATGCTCCCGCAGGAATGGCTGATGAACTGCGTGCACTAGACGATAGTTTTGCTGATTTTTCTGCTCGGTTTAGAAATACAACAAAGTCCGCAGTCGCTAAATTGCGTAATGCTAAAAACCCAGAAGCGGCGTGGAACTTATTATTTCAACCTGACCGTACAGGAAAAACCGCTGTCTTAGATATTGCTTCTGAACTTAATACTCCTGCTAACGCCGATTTATTTGCAGATGTAGGTGCAACTATCCGTAAAAAATGGCAGGACACAGTAGTAAAAAAAGATAGCCGTGGTCAAATACAAAAAATAGATGTTGTCGCCCATAATCGTTTTATAGAAACTTACGGTACGGCAATGGATACTTATTTAACTCAAGCTGAAAGAAATGCGTTAGGTTCAGCTACAGAATTTTCTGAACAAGTGCTTCAGATTCAAGCACGACAAAAAGCTACTCTAGCTAAAATCAATGATAAATTTGATCTCGGGGGTGGTAAAGCTCTTGAGCCAGAAACTATATTTGAAAATACATGGAAAGCTGATCGGTTTGCTAAATTCGATCAAGTTTATTCGTTACTACGAGAATCTCCCGATCTTTTAGATACATTTAAAGCGTTCGTTTATAAAGATATGTGGGATCCTGCGGCGGGTAGGGTAAAGACTGTTAACGGTCGAGAAGTCGTAGATCCTGCTGCAATGCGCGAATATATAGACGGTAATAAAGATAAGATGACGACACTTTTTGGCGCGGATTATGTAAATAATCTTCGCACTGTTGTTGACGCTACAGAAGTAGCTCTTACAGAAGTTCCAAAACGAGGAGCACGTCAAGAAGGAAATATGTTAACAGGTCTTATTCGGGGCTATGTTGGTATGTTTACGCGTCCTGGTCGTTTTTTGACAGCTTTTAACAAAATTCGAGGAAACGTAAAACAAGATGCTTTAACAATCGCTCTTTCTGACCCAAGGGCTATGGCAGAGTTAGCTAAATTATCTAAAAAATCAATATTCGCCGCTGAAGTAGAAAAAACATTAGGTCGAGTTTTATTAGGTCGTTACGACTACCCTGATGATAGAGGTTTACCTGTCGATAAACCGAATGCTGCGAGAGCTATTTTACAAGAACTTGAAGCAGGGAACAGATGACGCATGGATCCAGTAAGTGCAATGGCCACTGCTTCAGCGGCCTTCGGAGTATTAAAAAAAGGGTTTGCAATTGGTCGTGATATAGAATCAATGGCGTCTGACCTTTCGCGTTGGATGGGGGCGTTATCTGATCTTGACCAAATGGAAAAAGAGGCTAAAAACCCTCCTATTTTCAAAAAACTATTTAGCGGTAAATCCGTTGAACAAGAAGCGATCGAAACATTCGCCGCTAAACAAAAAGCGCAACAGCAAAGATACGAACTTCAGCAATGGATCGGCTTAACATTGGGCAGATCGAAATGGGAAGAGCTTGTTCGTATGGAAGGTCAAATCCGTAAACGGCGGCAAGAGACTTTATATAAACAAAGAGAGCGACGTCAAAAATTTATTGAAATTATTGCTTGGACTGCGACTGTCGGATTAGGAGTTTTTACACTTTATCTATTTATCGTATTTCTACAAAATAAAGCAGCAGAAGCTGACGATCTTATGATTACTTGTCGTAAAGTTAAGTGCGAAAAATTAGAAAATAAACAAACTATTTGTGTGTTTAAAGGTGCAAATAATACTATAGAATCCCAAGTTTTTGAATATATGGAATTTATTCCGTCAGAGTATCAATGTAAATATGATCCAAACGCTAAAAAAGAAATGACAGTACAAGAGACTCTTAAAGCAGTACGCGAGAGTCAAAAATGAGTAAGAAGTTTCAAGCCGACACTGAATACGCTAAATATGATTTAGACGGAGACGGAGAAATAACTGACGAGGAACTAGAACATGTCAAGGAAATACGGGAAACAGAACGTGATTTGCGAAAGAGTTTAGCTCAGTTGCGTATGGCGCGATTTACCTTAATTGGTATGGGCGTGTTTACTGCAGCCATGTTTACCCCGTGGGTTTCTGTTGAACGTATTTCAGCACTAAGCGAAATTAGTAGTTTATTCTATATTAGTGGCGCGGGTATCGTTGGCGCGTATATGGGTACTACTGCATGGATGAGTCGTAAATGATAGACGCCTTCTTGCTGCTGGTATATTTGGGCACGGGAGAATTTCGGAAGCTAGAGTCTAGCAATATGTATTTTTATTCTGTTACAGAATGTAACTACTTCGCTTCACAAGTATCAAAAAGGTACGGCAACTATCAGTATTCTCAATACCTTGATGCGAAGGATAGGGTAACAGCATACTGCGTACCTAAGCAAGTAGATACAGAAAAAGTAAAGGTGTACTGATGCTACAAGCACTAATCGGACCTGTTTCTGGCCTAATCGGGTCGTGGATGGATTCAAAAACAGAAGAACAACGTGGTAAATCTGCGGTTGCTAAAGCGAAGGCTGAAGCTGAAGCTAAGGTAATGGTTTCAGCGGCAACTTCGACAGCTGATTGGGAAAAGTTAATGGCAAAAGGTAGCCAATCATCTTGGAAAGATGAATGGCTAACTATTTTATTTTCAATTCCACTTATCCTCGCTTTTGCTGGGGAGTGGGGTAGAACTATTGTTGCAGAGGGTTTTGCTGCTTTGGAAGTAATGCCCGATTGGTATCAGTATACGTTAGGCGTGATTGTAGCAGCTAGTTTCGGAGTCCGGTCAGCAACTAAATTTTTCGGGAAAAAATAATGGATATAGGAAAACTAAAGAGAGACCTTGAGGCAGACGAAGGTTGCGTGTACGCAGTCTATCTTGATCACCTTGACCTTCCAACCTTTGGTATTGGTCATCTAATTAGGAAAAACGATCCTGAATATGGATTAGATGTCGGTTCTGCTGTGTCGTCTGAGCGAGTATTAGAAGCGTTTGAAGAGGATATACAGGTCGTCATAAATGATTGTGAAAACTTGTACCAAGACTTCGGCGATTTACCCGAAGACGTACAGTTGATCGTAGCTAACATGATGTTCAACCTTGGATACCCTCGTCTATCTAAATTTAAGGGTATGAAAGCGGGTGTCGACGCTCGTGATTGGAACAAAGCAGCGGACGAGATGATAGATTCACGTTGGTATAAACAGGTAACTAACCGTGCTGAACGTCTTGTTCAACGGATGCGAGCGGTTGGATAGTTACTTCGTAACCCATCTTGTTTAGGACTTTATTAAAATTAGACAGGGTGGGTTGCCGTTGTTTAGCTTCCCACGTGTACACGGTTATCAAACTTACGCCTGTGTCTTCCGATACATCTTTTTGAGATAGCCCTGATCGTTTTCTAATATCCTTGAACTCTTGAATTAAATCAGCCATTTTTTCCAATCTTCTTCTAATACCTGTGTTGCGATGTTAATCTTCTTTCGAAGCGCACCGACTATTTTTTCATCTACCGTTTTTTGCGCGATTAAGTCGATGTATGTAACCGCATTAGATTGACCGATTCTATGCGCACGATCTTCTGACTGTAACCTTACTTCAAGATCATAACTGTTACTATAATAAATTACTGTTGAAGCAGCAGTTAAAGTCAAACCGTACCCACCTGTACGAGGCTGTCCAATAAAAAAGCGTAGTTCTTCATCTTCTTGAAAACGATCTACAATATTTTGCCGTTCTTCGCCATCAGTATCGCCGAAATAAGTGGCAACAGATGTTGATCCATAAATTTTAGATATTTCGTTTTCGATAGCGAGAATATCGTGTCGGTAGTTAGCCCAAATGATTGCTTTACCGTTTAACTCTTCTAAGATCGCGAGTAACTCGGACATGCGGTTGTTTTTAATTTCAACCACATTACCATCATCTGTATTAACAAAACCACAACTAATTTGGTGTAGGCGTAATAACTGAGTAATAACTGCGTTAGCTGTTACCATTTCCATATCATCTAACAAGGTTACAGCGGTCTTTTTCATTTGATCGTATAGGTTCTTTTGTTCAGAGGTCAACTCTATCGTTCGCATCGTATAAGTCTTTTCAGGTAAATCAAGACATTCTTCTTTTGTGACACGATACGAGTGAGGCTTTATTGATTCAGTTAACTCGTCAAGGTTTCTAAACCCAAGTATCTGATTATACTGGTGACCGCCTCCTGATGCACTGCGTTTTATCATATCCGCGTAACGAGCACAAAAAGCATAATATGATTTAAAGCCTAGTAATTCTTCTCCTAGAAACTGAAACTGAGAAAACAAATCAAGCGGTGTTTTTGTAATAGGAGACCCTGTAAGAATCCGTTTATATTTACAACGTTTAGATAGCCGCATTGCCGCCTTGCTTCTTCGGGCTTTGTGGTTCTTTATAACTGTAGATTCATCAATAGCAATAAGGGTCGCACCGCCATGTGCTGAAATAAATTTAGTTGCGACTTCTTCTGCTTTGCCTGTCGATAACGCTTCAATATTCATTACGAAGATATGCAAATATTCGTCTGGTCGCCAAATATCGCGAATAGCATCCTTATGTTTATTAGTTAAAGGCGAAGCCCAATACGCAACTTTGTGTTTAACACTGTCGGGTAAATGTGCTGGTATCTCTTTTCCGACCCAGTTTTTATAAACACCTTTTGGAGCAAGGATTAAAACAGAATTTATTTCATCAGCTCTGTCAAGAGCTGCGATCGTATCAATAAGAACTTTTGATTTACCTGTTCCCATATCCATAAGGAGCGCAAACGACTTCTTCTGGTAGGAAACCTCCAGTGCTTTTAGCTGGTGGTTATACGGTTTGGTCTTAAATTTAAATGTCATAAAAAACCCCTATACGTTGACGCGGTTATAATATAGTATAGCTTTCGAGTAAACCCACAGAAAGGATAGAGTTATGGGCCAATACCCTCTTTCCGAGAAAATATATAATACGCGGATGGCAGGACGCATACGGCGTCTGCATATACGCCCTGTTAATGGGGAGGAACAAAACGTAGCCGCCCACACTTGGGGGCTGTCCATGATCCTCTTAGACCTGTTTCCAGATATATCAAAAGACGGTTTAGTGTTTGCGCTTCGCCATGACGTTCCTGAAGTTGTTACGGGGGATATACCTGCTAATGTAAAATGGGATAATCCGGATTTAGAAAAAGCTCTTGAAGAGCGCGAAAAAAGTTTTTTGAAAGATATGGGCTGGAAAACTGAACATGGGGGTGTTCCGTCTTGGGGACGTGAAAACCTTTATATAAAGATAGCTGACCGCATTGAGTTGCTGTTTTATTGTTTAGAACAGATGTATATGGGTAACTGGCTCTTGGCTGATGTTTATATAAATATACGAGATAAAATCGTGGTAGATATCGAAGTCTTAGAAAAGAAGGTACGGGCTAATGTTATTCGTTATATCGACGCCTATAGTGAATATCTAGCAGATAATTTTTCTCAAAAGGCGATTTCACCCCGCGACGGCTTATCGTTCTCATAATGTCATATGTTTTATCATAGGATAGTTTACTAGCTATAACATACAGTTAACTACTAAATTATGAGATTATGAGATTATGATGGACTTAGACATTAAAACGTAGTTTAAAACCTACCCAGACAGATATAGGGTAAAAAACGGAGGAAAAATGTCCAGTAGCGTTTATCTGGTGCAAGAGACGGGCAAGCACAATTTCACCCCTGCTAGACAATTTGGAGAAATAGAAGTTCTATTGCCCCCAAATTACCAGATCAGTTTTGACGCTAAGTGGGCGATTGAACAGATTCATCAGGGGTTAAAGAATATAAAGCAAGGCGATTACGTTTTGCTTTCTGGAGATCCGACCCTTATAGGTTTAACTGTTGCAATAGCTTCAGACTACCTAGACGGGGAGGTGAACTTGCTGAAATGGGATAGGCAAGAAAAATTATATATCCCTATAAGCTGTAGTCTTTATGGAGAATAAAATTGGATAAAGACATACTCGACGATATCCTCGGGGGCGAGGCAATAAATACCCTAGCAGTCGAGGCAACCGATGGTGAAATACATCGCATTGCTGAGTTGGCAAATAAACAACTCGAATTGGAGCGCGGGGTAACTGCGCTCGAGTTAGAACTGAAAGCGAAAAAAGAAGAATTGCGTTCCGTACAAGAGCACGACCTTCCTGACGCTTTGGCCGAAGCTGGCGTATCAGAGATACGTCTTGCGGATGGCTCTAGGGTAAAAGCCGAACCATTCGTTACCGCGCACATCACGAAAGCTAAAGCAGACGAGGCCCATTCGTGGCTCGTTGACCATGGTTTTGGTGACATTATTAAACGTGAGGTAACGGCTAAATTTGGTAAAGATGACGATAAATGGAAGCTGGCGGTAGAAGCACTGCAAGCTAAAGGTATCAAAATCGACACCAAAGAAGCGGTACACCACTCGACCCTGAGGGCATTTGCCAAAGAACAAATCGAAAAGGGCACAGATATACCTGTGGACTTATTTGGTTTGTATTCAGGCTTCAAATCTAAAATCGCTAAATAGGAGGATTACCATGGCGAAAATTACTGAAGTTGCTGTAAAAGCAGAAGGCGGCGCAGTCGCAATTGTAGACGATGAACTGTTAGCTTATGGAACTGGTTTAGAAGAAGTAACACCCGATGATGTATCTATTCCCTTCGTCCAAATTCTACAGGCTCTTAGCCCACAGTTGAATAAAAATGACGGTAAATATATCAAAGGCGCGGAGCAGGGTAATATCTATAATTCTGTTCTTAACACAGCTACTGATGGCGACGAAGGTATTGTTGTAGTGCCGTGTTATTACAATAAAAAATACCTTGAGTGGGCACCCCGAGAAACGGGCGGTGGCAAAGTAAACGAACACGATTCTCGTGATATTCTTGCGCAGTGCACAAAAAACGACCGTGGTCAGATGGTGTTATCAAACGGTAATTACATCGCAGAGACCGCACAGTTTTTTGTTATGGTTTGTAACGAGGACGAAACCGAGTGGTCACAAGCTGTAATAGCTATGACTTCTACGCAGTTGGGTAAAGCTCGTAAGTGGCTCGCTCAAATGTTACAACAGCGTGTTGTTAATAGTGCTGGTGTAACACAAGACGCACCCATGTTCATGTTTAAATATCGTTTGAAAACGGTTCAAGAACAAAACGACCGTGGTTCTTGGATGGGTTGGTCTATCGGTTTAGAAGGCCCAACGACTAACGGTGCTATGGCTAAAGAAGGTGCTAAATTCCTCAGTAAGATTAAGGCTGGAGACGTACAAGTTAAATCTCCGGACGAGGAAGCTACTGAGCAAAGTAAGCAAGATTTGAACGACGAAGTTCCTTTCTAAATAAAACTAAGGGGGGATGTACGCCATTCCCCCTTAATGTACACTGTTAGAAAGGATAAAGTATGAGTACCCTTGCCCAAGATTTTGCTCAGTTATTTGCTGGTTTACGACTAGCCTATGGTTGTTATCGCCCGAATGAAGATAATGGTCCAGGAAAACAAAAAGGTCAGTACCGAGTTATATCGGAAGATATAAGTGATGAAAAATTAATAGAATTATGGACTAATCATTTAGAGGGGAAAGAGTCGGTTGGCATTGTTCCTATTCGTGAGAATAATTCTTGCGTATGGGGGGCAATAGATATTGATGTCTACCCTTTAAAACTTGATGAACTTGTTGAACGGTTAGTTCGACGAAATGAATTACCTTTCGTTATTGCTCGCTCTAAATCGGGCGGAGCACATGTTTATTGTTTTGTAAAAGAACCTGTACCCGCTTCTGTTATGCAGGGTAAATTGAAAGAAATAGCATCTGCTCTTGGTTATGGCACCGCTGAGATATTTCCAAAACAAACGAAGCTCCTTTTAGAAAAAGGTGATCGTGGTAATATTTTAAATATGCCGTACTTCGGTGGTAATACATCGACTAGGTATTGTCATAATGACCAAGGCGAAGGAATCTTAGATTTAGAAGAATTTATAGCTCATGTTAAGAGTAAAATGATTACTCGGCGAGAGTTAGAAAATTTAACAGCTAAAGCAGTTAATGACGCTGAGACTGATCCTGATCTTGAAGGCGCACCGCCCTGTTTAAAAGCTCTTTGTACGATGGGCTTTCCAGAAGGTACTCGTAATAACGGATTATTTGATCTAGGAGTTTTTGTTCGTAAAAAGTTTCAAGATACATGGGAACGTAAGATTGAAGAATTTAACTTCAAGTTCATGAAGCCACCGTTAGGTGCGCAAGAAGTCTTAACAGTTATTCGCGCCTTGAATAATAAAGATTACCACTACAAGTGCAATGACCAGCCTATCGCCGCGTTTTGTAATTCTGCAGTATGCCGAACTTGTGAGTATGGCGTAGGTAGCTCAGGCGGTATGCCTCAGTTTGGTAATCTTCAAAAACAGGATTCTCAACCTCCGATCTGGTTTCTTGATGTTGAGGGTCATCGTTTAGAATTAACTACAGAAGAATTACAAAACCAAACTAAGTTCCAACGGCGTTGTATGGATGCGCTTAATTTTATGCCACCAACGCAAAGGCAAAATAATTGGCGAAATATAATACAGCAGTTATTGGACGCTGTTTCTGTAATCGAGGTTCCAAAGGACGTTTCAGTAGAAGGTCAGTTTATGGAGCTATTAGAAGCGTTTTGCACTGAACGAGCGCAAGCTCAAAGCCGTGACGAATTATTATTAGGTAAACCTTGGACAGAAGAGGGTAAAACGCATTTTCGTTTAAAAGATTTATTAGACTATTTTAGTCGCCAGCAGTTTCGTGATTATGGTCGTAATAATATAGCGGCACGGATTCGTGAGTTAGGCGGGGGCCACCATTTCTTTCATGTAAAAGGTAAGGGTGTTACTGTTTGGTACATACCCGAGTTTTCTCTACAAGAAGGAAGTTTTGATTTACCAGATATGAAAGAGGAGCCTTTTTGATGAGAGACCCTAGCACGTGGTCTATTATCCTTGGCCCTCCAGGAACAGGCAAAACAACAACGATCCTTAATTTAATTGAATTAGAAATGGAACGTGGTACACACCCTGATCGTATAGGTTATTTTGCATTTACTAAAAAAGCATCTGAAGAAGGGCGCGAAAGGACTATGGAGCGTTTCGGGCTAACTCAAAAAGAGTTACCTAATTTTAGAACACTTCATTCTTTATGTCATCGAATGTTAGGTCTGTCTAGAAGCTCTGTCTTAAATGGACAAACACTTTATGAGTTCAGCGATTTGATGGGCCTACGGCTTACAGGTTCTAATAAACTTGAGGAAGGCGCGATATCTCTTTTATCGAAAGACGATCGCCTGAGTTTTATTGAAGGTCTATCTCGATTACGTTGCGTGCCTTTACGACAACAGTGGCACGATCATTACGATGAAGATATTGATTGGTTTGCGTTAGAGCGGTTTCAAAAAGGTTTAAAGCAGTTTAAGAATTCAAGGGGTCTACATGACTTCACAGATATGTTGGACTTATGTGTTCAAAAACAGTTGTCCCCTAAGTTAGATGTAATGTTTGTAGACGAGGCGCAAGACCTCAGCCCCCTACAGTGGCGTTTAGTAGAGTTGTTGGCAGAGAACTCTCAACGTGTCTATATTGCCGGAGATGATGATCAAGCTATTTTTAGATGGGCAGGGGCAGATGTAGATCATTTGGTCGGGATAAGCAAGGGCAACGCCCGTATCTTGGATCAAAGTTATCGCATCCCCCGCAGTGTTCATCGTATAGCTGACAGCATCATACGCCGTGTTAAGACACGAACAGATAAAACTTGGAATCCTCGGCATGAGGAAGGACAAGTTGTCAGCGAAGCAAGTTTCGAGCATGTCGACCTATCCACAGGTGAATGGTTAATCTTATCACGGTCTAATTATTTATTAAATGAGATTGATGCACATTGTAGAAGTCTTGGTGTATACTTTGAGCGTAAAGGCAATCCCTCTATTTCTGATAAAAAGATTGCCGCAGTTCAAGCGTGGGAGCGATTAAGACGTGGTGATCTTGCGTACCCAGAAGACGCACTATCAGCTGTCTCGTATATTAAGAGCGCGAAGAAGAAGGTTTTTGATACTTTCGAGCCAACGCAAAGGCTCACACTTTCGCAAGTCTTAGAAATAGCAGAATTAGGCGAACCTAAGATATGGCACGATATGTTTGATGCTATATCCGTTCAAGAGCGAAGTTATATTCTTTCTATTTTACGTCGCGGCGAAAAGATTACTAAGAAGCCCCGTATAAAACTTTCTACAATACATTCAGCTAAAGGCGGCGAAGCAGACAACGTTTTACTTCTTACCGATATTCCCCACCGTACTTGGAAAAGTTTTGAAAAAAACCCTGACGACGATACCCGTGTCTTTTATGTTGGAATTACCCGAGCAAAGAAAAACCTGCATATCGTACAGCCAATGAGCAATAAATACTTTCCGATATAGATTATTTTGAGCTTTATCCGTCACTATATTTAGTCTAAACTCTTTAGAAAGTAAGACTGGAGGTTGAGATGGGTGGCTGGATTCAAACAACGTCAGACGGATGGATGTGGTCTCCTGATCATGACTTTGGTGAGCAAAAAACGTGGCCTCGTAATAAATGGCCTTCTGAATATCACAAAGGAAAGAAGATAATGGAACCTGAAGTTATCGCGGAAGTAAAAAAAGCTGAAGCGGGTCGTAGCATTACGGGTCGTTTAAAAGTCGGCGCGAAGATCGAGTTTGTTAAGTATCCAGATAAAGGTCCAAAACAGATGCTTCATATTTTAGAGGAGCTAGAAGTGTTTGAAGGCGGGATTACTGTCGGTATGTTTTGGGAAAAGCTTGAAGGAAAGCTCGTGTCTAAACAGTCTGTAGATCGCGTTTATAAACACTATCATCGTGAGATGGTCGACAAAGGATACATTCGTATTCTTAGCTAGTCTCACCGATGCGGGGGAAGTTGGCTTGTGCCGTATGGGAAAAGCGTTCCTTGCCAGTTTGGTTAATACATTAAGTACCTGAGCCTTAGTGTTAGCTTCCCCCACCCACTTTTATTAGGAGAAATAAATGGCATCTATTAGGAAAAAACTCGCGGTAAATGCGAATAATTCTAAGAACACCCGTATGGACATTGCTTCAGCAGGTACACTCGCTAATTGGAGACCAGACGAACTGGCACATATCAGTCGGTTTTGTAAAATGGGTCAGCTGATTATGGAACGTGCTAAAAAACTTGATCGACCTGTGGATATACTTGAAATAGGTTGCGGGGAAGTTTGGACATTGCGCTATCTCTATAAAGCCTTTGTCTCTCGTAAGGCTGAGATTGTTAATAGCTATACGGGTATGGATATTGATCCTGCTTGTTTAGAAGATTGGTGGGTAGACGACGATTTACCTGTTACAGAACATAAATGGTTTCAAACTATGTCAGGTAATAAAGGTCGTATCGTTTTACAGGACTTAACCATTGATCCTGAGCCCCCCGTAGAAGACGAGTCGATAGACGTTTTTATGACAACAGAAGTTATAGAACATATGGGGAGAGAGTTTATTGAGCCATGGATCGAAGCCGCCGCACGTAAAATCCGTCCAAACGGCATTGCGTATGTCTCAACGCCGAACCACGATGGGTCTAACGACATTCTCCCAAAAGACCACGTCTACGAGTGGGGATACGAAGAACTCAAAGAACTCCTCGAAAAGTATTTCGTTATCGAAAAACATTACGGAACGTTTACCCAAATGAATAATTTTAAGGGTAATCACCGCGCTAATTTACGTTGGCCTCAACACGTTATTGATGATATCGAGGGACGGTTTGATAAACATTGGCAACGTGTAATCCTCGCAACTGCGTATCCAGAAACAGCTAATAATGTAAACTGGATTATGAGGAAGAAGTAATGGAACCAATAGAACGGTTCTTTTGGTGGATGGAGGAGAGGCATCGTATTTTTCTAAAGAAGAATATGGGCCTCTCCCGCCAGCAGTGGACAGATGATGAGATTTTAAAGACTTATCGCTTTACTAATCCCTTTAGAGAGAACGACAAGACCACCGTTTGGTTTAGGGAAAATATGCGCGACCCTTTGAAAGATAATGACGCTGTTCTTATGGCGACTGTCATTTTTCGTTGGTTCAATTTTATTCAAACAGGTGAAACGTTACTTGCTAATAATCTCCATATAGACTGGAACCCAGAGGTCGCTAGAGAAGAAATCAAAAAGCAATCTAAATATGTAACGGGTGGGTACATAATTAAAACTCCTGACGGGATGGATAAAGTCGATGGGGTGATTTGGTGTGTAAACCGTATCTGGCCCCAACGCGAACAACTCGCCAATGATATCCGTTCAAACAACCTCCGTGGTTCTTGGAACTTGTTTATGCAATTTCCGTACCTAGGAGCCTTTATGTCATATGAATTAATTACTGATTTGCGTCATACGCATTTATTGCATTCAGCCGATGATATTTATACTTGGGCTAATGCTGGTCCTGGAGCCATGCGAGGCTTAAATCGTATACATGGTAGACCCCTGAACTTTAAAAGTCGTAAACATAATTTTAATTCAGAGATGAGAGACTTGTTAAGTATATCTCCCCTACACCTAACAAAAGATTTTTTGCCTAAATTAGAAATGAGGGATATTGAACACAGTCTTTGTGAGTTTGATAAATATGAACGAGTGCGTAACGGAGAAGGCGCACCAAGAGGGAGATACCCATGAAAGTTATACAGGGCGTAAATGTTAACGAAGTTTTCCAAATAGCTGTGATGAGCTTACGGTCAGAATTCGATCATTACATAATAACAGAGTCTCGTAATGGTCCTGTTAAGATGCTTTCTAACCCTTTAACCACAGTTTACAGACGGCCTAACGAGCGTGTTTTATTTAGCCCTCAACGTAACTGTAATCCGTTTTTTCATTTTATAGAAGCCCTGTGGATGCTGGATGGTCGTAACGACCTTGATACTTTGACAATGTTTGCTAAAAAGATGGCAGATTTTTCTGACGATGGGGTTCTTGTAAATGGTGCTTATGGTTATCGTTGGAGAGAATATTTTGGACGTGATCAGTTAAGCGAGGTAATTGATCGTTTACGTGCAGACCCATCAGATAGACGAATGGTGTTGCAAATGTGGGATGCTAAAGAAGACTTGCTTTCCTCATCGAAAGATGTTCCGTGTAATACTCAAATATATTTCAAAGCTCGACCTGTATATTTTAAGAAACCAGAAGATTACGAAATGAAGTTAAGTGATTACTATTTAGATATGACTGTAACTAATCGCTCTAACGATTTAATCTGGGGGATGTACGGAGCAAACGCTGTACACTTCAGTGTACTACAAGAATATGTCGCTAGTATGGTTGGCATGAAACTTGGACAGTATTGGCAGGTATCAAATAATGCTCACGTATATATGGACGTTTGGGAGCCGCTTGAAGAAAGGTTGCCACAGGGTATTGCACCAGATTTATATGAGATCGAGGAAGTCAAACCCAAAGCCCTTGTCGATGATTGGCCAACGTTCGATGAAGAGCTTCGTATCTTCTTCGACTGGCTCCACAAGGGTGAGTCCTTTATGGGATACAAAAATCACATCTTTCCGAAGACTGCAATACCTATGGTCGAAGCGTGGTGGCTCTGGAAAGGTAAAATGATTAACGAGGCTGTTGATAAAGCTCGTGAAATAGAAGCGTCAGATTGGAGAAAGGCTTGCGTAGAATGGCTAGAAAGAAAGAAATAGAACAAGAACGCCATGAGGAGTTTATGAAGCGTAAACTATTAGAGGGTGCGAACTACGCTACCGATGAAACTCGAAGCGCGATTATTAACAGGGTTATGTGCCTTGGTATAGAGGATGCCGACGAGCTTCATAAAGCCGAGCAGTCTTATGGCGACAGCTGGAAACAGCGCGGCGGTGTGGGTGCGTTCATGATGGCGGCGCGTAAATGGGATCGTATTGAAAAACAGGTTCTAGGACATAGCTACGATATCTTCTCAGCTATGGACGAGGATAGACGCCCTGAAGGTATCTTAGACGATATCCGCGACTTACGACGATATCTGTTCCTCATCGATGCTGAGATGTGCGCTAGGGGTAGTCAAGATGACTAATAACATAGTAAGCTCTAATCAGATAAAACCTGATAAGAAACTAGCTATGCCAAAAAACCCACTTCAGCAACCCCTCTTTACTCCCGATAGTGATTGGACACCACCCGAAGTTTTACCTGACCTGACTAAGTCAAAAGAAATATGTATCGACTTAGAAACTAGAGATCCATCAATTAAAGAAAAAGGAGCAGGTTGGGCGCGAGGTGAAGGCCACGTTGTAGGGTATGCGGTAGCTACGGAATCTTGGTCAGGTTATTTACCTGTTAAACATGAGGCCGGAGGCAACTTAAATGAAAAGCTCGTTAAAAATTGGTTACAAGCACAAATCGATGGTGGTGCTGATATCGTTTGTCATAACGCTTCCTACGATATTGGGTGGATGCGCAGAGAGGGTATTACCTTGTCCGGCAACAAACTCATTGACACAATGGTGTCTGCCCCTTTAATCGATGAAAATAGGTTTAGTTATGCTCTTAATGCGCTTGGTAAAAGCTATCTTCAAGAAAAGAAAGACGAGTCTCTCTTACGCGATGCCGCTGAAGCTTGGAATGTGGATGCGAAAGGGGGGCTACATCAATTACCCCCCATGTATGTAGGTCCATATGCTGAACAAGACGCTTTGCTTACCCTTAAACTTTGGGAATGGCAAAAAGGAGAAATGACGCGGCAAGACTTATGGAGTATCTTTGATCTGGAATCTTCTATTACGCCTTTGCTTATCGAGATGCGTTGGCGTGGAGTACGAGTAGATTTAGATAAAGCTGACGAACTTTCTAAATGGTTCCGAGCTAAAGAAGAATTAGCCCTTCAACAAATAAAGAAACTTTGTGGCAAGAATGTAGAAGTATGGGCTAATAAATCTATTAAGGAAGCGTTTGATAGTTTGAATATAGAATACCCCCGAACCGATCTTGGTTCTCCGTCTTTTCAACAAGGTTGGTTAGAATCTCATAAACATGAAATGCCGAAGTTGATTGTAGAAGCGCGAAAAATGAATAAAGCGCGAACTACATTCATTGACGGAATGATAATGTCTAACCAAGTTGATGGTCGTATTCATGCTGAACTGCATCCTTTGCGCTCAGACGATGGTGGTACAGTAACAGGGCGGTTCAGTTATTCTAACCCGAATCTTCAGCAAGTACCCGCCCGTGACCCTGAGATAGGAACGAAGATTCGTTCGTTATTTATTCCTGAAGAAGGGTGCCAATGGGGGGCTTTCGATTACTCGCAACAGGAACCACGGATCGTGGTACACTACTCGCATATGATGGGTCTTAGGGGCGCACAGGACGCCGTAGACGCCTTTCAACAAGACGATGCAGACTTCCACCAGATCGTAGCGGACATGGCGGGTATACCGCGTAAACAAGCTAAGAACATCAACCTTGGGTTATTTTATTCCATGGGTGTTACGAAGTTATCAGACAGTCTTGGGTTGACACTAGACGAAGGTAAACAATTATTCGCTCAATACCATGACCGTGTTCCTTTTGTAAAATCTCTATCCGAACGAGCAGTCCAGAGGGCTTCAAAACAAGGAAGTATTCGTACGCTCTTAGGACGGCGGTGTCGATTCGATAAATGGGAACCAGCTCAGTTTGGCACACGAAAAATTATGGACCATAAAACAGCGTATGCAGAATATGGCAATGCAATCAAAAGAGCGTTTACGCATAAAGCGATGAATAGATTGATACAAGGTAGTGCGGCTGATATGACTAAAAAGGCAATGCAGTTGTTATACGCTGAGGGTATTGTTCCGCATATTCAAGTACACGACGAACTTGATTTTTCCATCGAATCACCTGAACAAATTAAAAAGATCAAGGATATTATGGAGGAGTGCGTTGAACTTAGTGTACCGATCAAGGTAGATGTTGATTTAGGACCGAACTGGGGTGACGCAAAAGAAATGGAAAAGGTGGTAGAAGATGTCGAAAGCACCAAAGGGTAAGCGAGGGGTAGCGAGTCCTCTTACTCAACCGACCCCGTGTAAAACGCATACTTTTGAAATGACTAATGTTGTTGATAGCAGAAAAGAAGGTGAAATTTTAAAACGTAGACGTAGATGTAAACAATGTGGGTTATTGATTCATACCGAAGAAAAGATTATTTCTTATGGGTCAAAAAAACAACCACACCGTAATGGTTATACTGTAGGAACACCAACGGCCCCTCCAAAACCTAAGAAGAAACGTAAAGCAATGCCTTTACTTCATGTTGAACCAGATTTCGATAAAATGACTGACGATGAAATCGAAGAGTGGATAACAAGTGGCAAAGAATATTATAACGAGTAGTTTCAGCTTTTTGTAGTTTATTGACTAAATTTTGCCCCCTATAATAAATTACTAAAGTAAATTATAGGAGCAGTCATGAGTTCATCTATTAAAATATCGCAGTCTCTTTCTATTTGTCTATGGCGAGCGTTGCGAGAGGAAGATCGAGCTGAAGCTGATCTCCTAGCCTCAGCTATTATCGGTAGCGGTTTTGAGCCAGAGTTCGAGGATGATGCTGAGGGTTTAGACTTTTATCGTGAGTACCTTATCGCCCATGGTTTAGTGGAGGATGTTGAGTCGTCCCACTAACTTTTGCTCTAAGAAAGGATATTATTATGAGCACTAAATCTGAGTTTGATTTTGCCCTTACAAATTATGCTAGAGCTATGCGTGGCTATTCTAGATCCATAGCTTTAGCTCAAGAAGAAGTTCATTTTTGTCGACGTAGACGTGTTTTCGAGGTAGGCGTAGACCACTTTTATCATTGGCATCTTAACCATGCTGCTACCTTTCGTAATAATGCTTATAATTGGTGGTCGCTTGCTGAGACTTATCGTAAACGCTTAACTGAAATGCACGAAAACGCTTATTATGATAATGCAAGCCAGCACGTTGCCGCCTGATGGTTAAATGGGTTTTACTTTTAATAATCGCTAAGGGGTTCAATGGTTTTGAAACTAAGCCCCTTGGTTATTTTGATACGATAGCTCAGTGTCACGTATCTTCTACTCAAATTTTTTGGGAGGATATGCCTTTTAACCAAGAAGCGGTTTGCATAAGAGTAGAGGTTATTTATGACGAAGGATATTGATTTCGATGATGATGAGTCTATTCGTATAGCTCGTCGTCAATGGATGGACCCAGATAGAAAGGAAAAGGTTATGGGTAAGTTAAAACAAATGGTTATGGATTATGAATATATGCACCCCCAAATGTTGCTTGGGTCTTTGTCTGGTAATAAATTGTTAGGCTTTGGCGAGGCGAGTTATGGTGAACTAGAAAATGTTCTTGGGCCACCAATACTTAAACAACAGCGTAACTTCAATGGTTACGCAATAACAGAGTTTAATAGAAAAATTCAAAGACCCGTCTGGTCTTGGACTGTGCGAGTTGCATGGGGGTTAATATGGAGCGATGGTGCTTCCATTATTATTCATGACCGTGATAGTTCTGTCAAAGATATGGAAGATTTAAAACATTGGCATGTGACTGGTTGTCGAAGCGGATGGGAACGATTAAATTCGGGCTTGATCATTGATGAGTATTGTGTCAAACTAAATGTCCTCCCTTAACTTGAGACGGCTTTCGAGCCGTCTCTTTTTTACTCATAAAATAGTTTATTTTGAGACTAAACTTCTTAGGCTTGTTAGTTTACTATAGTAACAGTTAATGAAGCGTTCATTAACTTTAATCTTGTCATATAGGGAGAAAGCTAAATGACAAATATTGAAAGCCATAAGTCGGTAGCTGTTGAGTTACCTACGTTTCGTGTATTGAAGGCTGTTGCTGATAAAGAGTTTCGTACACCTTCAAAACAAATCGCCTTCTTAATTGCTTCTATGTACCCAGAAATCTGGGAAGAGCATGTCGAGATGGAAGTAAGTGCTGTTTTACCTACGTTAGATGGTTCAGTTGTACCGTTTAACCACGATAAAGTTCCTGACGATACACGGTCTCAATACCGTACATGGCAGGTACTTGTTTGCCTTTATAAGAATAGGTCTTTGGGGCCACTTCGTACGCCACAGTTGGCTACAGCGATTGGATATACCCATGAAAATTCCTTATCATCTGCTCTTAGTCGTCCACGTGATGTTGGGTTGATTACTTCACGTGCTATCGGCGTTACGGCACGTGAGCTTGAGTGGTCTCTTACTGACTTTGGTCGGTTTGTTGCTAAAGATCTTGACGATAATATCCCTATCCGCTTGACGCAGACTATATTAGATCAATACCAGCGTCAGTTTATGAGGGCCGCGTCATGAATAAAGCTCACGGTTCACCATATGACCGTGGCTCTGCCGACCGTTATTACGGTCGGCAGTATCAGCCACATTATCACCAGTTTTTTGACGAGCCTTTTCATGGCCGTCATTATAGAGTTATTAAGTGCGAGAATATGACGTCCGAAGAAATGGACGAATATAGATTAGGTTGGAATCAGACTGATGATCGTAAAGATTGGGGCGATGGAGATTTTGCCCCAGAACAATCGAATAGAGCTTAGAGGGGGCAAACGAAAACTCCTTTCTGGGCGGGGTGCCAAGGTTTGTCCTCGTCCTGGCAAAAGTGGATATCACCATAGTTTGGTTCTATGGTAAAAGTTAGAGACTGTTATTGTTTATTGCCTTTTAGAAACTTGTTAACGCAATCGTTCTGTGATGAAGGTAAGCGGTATCTGTAAAGACCCGTGGAAGCAGTTGATAACCGAAGGAAACGAGTAGTGAAATACAAGGCCGTAGCTGTCCACCCATTTTCGCCCTCGAAGGTTTGGTTTACGGAAGTGATGAAGATTAAAAGTCGGGTTTGCCTTAAATCATACAACGACAAAGCTATGGAACACCTTACATTATTTTGAGATATTATTCGCCTTTGCTCTCCACTATACTAATATAGTAAGAGTAATCAGAAAGAAGAAAGGTATCAGCTGATGTTTTATTGGCATAAAGAATCTGATCCGCTTGATGGGATCGTTCCGCTGTCCGGTGATATCGTCACTGTCTACGCGATGGATAAAACTATCTCGGCTATCCAAAAGAAGATTATTCGTCATATGGAAGTTTGGCCTAATAAGTATGCCGCTGACGACAAGTTCGTTGTAAAGAAGAAGCGCGGCATGAAGTTCTATCTTCATGGTGTTTATCAGTTAATCGACGGTAAGTTAAGGAGAGTATAATGAAAGAGACGAAACAGAAACTTTATCAGCAGGTTGCTGATATTATCGGCGATATGTCGTTTGTCGATATCGATTTGATGGTCGACGCTTTATTTGCCAAAAGCGAGACTTTGCCCTACACTTTCAACAGGGCTATCCATTGTAACTTAAAAAAACGAGAGGAGATTGCAAGAAATGAAATGCTCAATATGTCACGGTGATATCGACGTGCAGTGCCTCCCTAACGGTGAGCCGTACTGGGATAAAGGGCATAATGCATGGCCTGTAAATGAAGGCCAATGTTGTTCTGATTGTAATACGTTGGAAGTAATACCCGCCCGTCTCGAAGAAATGGGTAGGCAATTAAAAGGAGATATAAATGGCAGTAGAAAATAAACCGCGAATGCGTTCGTTGCTCTATCTTCATATGAATGATACAACTAACGGGAATCGCGCACCTTTGGCTAAACCACCTGTTCGATATAGTCGCGTTCTGACTGTAATTTTTGGTTTATTTGTAACTTATCTTATAGGGTCGTTCATCCTTATAAGTTTGGGTATTTAATGGAAACTTTTGGAGATCCTGGACGCATACAAGGGGCATTGGACGATAACCGATGCCCTCGTTGCCTTATAAAATTACCACCGATAAATCAAAAAGGCGAATTTAAATGCACTGTTTGTCGTCTGATTATCGGTGGTAATTATGCTAATAAAACCCAGCGTTTTGACGTTTTATTGATACGTTTTGTATACTATATTAATAAAGTAAGAAGTAAGTTTAGCCATCATAGATAAAGGAGAAAGATATGGCACATGAAGTTGAAACTATGGCATACGCAGGAACAGTTCCTTGGCACGGTCTCGGTGTTCCTGTTGAAGATAACCTTACGCCTGTACAGATGATGCAAGCCGCTGGTCTTGATTGGACAGTTTCTAAGCGTCCAGCCTATACTATCAATGAAGCTGAGTATCGCGAAGGTATGGACGAGTCTAATATTATGTATGTCGAGGACCACCATTTTCTTACACGCGATAGCGATAACAAAGTATTATCGCATTGCGGGGCGGATTATACTCCTATCCAAAACGAGCAGATCTTCGACTTCTTTAAGAAGTTTACAGACGCTGGTCATATGAAGATGGAGACAGCTGGTTCACTTAAAAGCGGTTCTGAGATCTGGGGTCTTGCTAAGATTTCTGCAGACTTCCAGTTAGCAGGTGGCGACGAGGTCAAAGGCTACCTACTCATAAACCAGCCACATATTTCTGGTAAGGCGATGGTCGTTAAGTTCACGCCTATTCGAGTTGTGTGTAATAATACACTTACCGTGGCTCTTAAAGATGGTGGTGCAGCGTTCCGTATGCCTCATATCCGCGAGTTCGATATGGATGTACAGCATGCCGCTGAAGAGGCTCTTGGTCTTTCTGAGGGTCGCCAGAAGGAGTTTAAAGAGCAAGCTGAGTTCCTATCTTCAAAGCAGTTTACAGGTGAGACTGTTATGAATTATATCGCAGAGTTGTACCAGCCCCAGCTTCTAATCGAAAAAGCCAAGGTACGGTCAGACGAGGACTTTATACTTCAAGAAAAGTTCTCACGCACAGCCGAGATGGTTATGGGTGCAGTCGACCAGTCTCCAGGAGCGACACTTAAATCAGCCAAAGGTACTTGGTGGGGTGCGCTTAATGGTGTGACGTTTGTCGAGGACCACCAGCGTAAGGGTCAAGCTGAGGGTAACGCCCTTCATAGCGCATGGTTTGGCGCAGGAGCTAACCGTAAATCTAAGGCTCTCGCTAAAGCTATCGAGTACGCATCAGCCGCGTAATTAACAAAAAATGAAGCAGGGTTTTTTGAATCATTTCCCTGCTTCGTTGGCCCCAAGGTTAATCCTGCCGATGACCTTGGGGTTTTTCGTGCGCTGGTACTTGTTAGACTGACTCACTTATACCACTACTTTGAGATAGTATTCGCTTACTTTGTTTACTATAATATATATAAGGTTAATTAACAAAGGATGATTGATATGCAAACGAAAACAGTAGAATACGTCAGCGTAAAAAACGGTGAGTTGGTTATTTCTCGTCATGTAGCAGAGGACCGCCCTGCTATGTGTGCTAACGAATATTGCGATAAGCCTTCACTTTATTCAGCAAGCGCTGACGTATCAAGCGCGTACTGCGATGAGTGCATCCACGAAGAATGTTATAGTGACGGCGACATATAGGAGAAAGATATGATTTACATTTATGCACAGCGCGAGGGTTGCGATGATCGCTTAGTTGCTACACTCGATCAGCTCGACCAAGTTGTACCCTTCGTTAATTTGTTAGACCAGTATGGTTATTGGCCAGAGAGTTATGAGGTCCGTGTCTTTTCTATGTATACTGGGATAATGTACCAGTTCACCGATAAGCTCGAACAAATAGGTATTTTCAATACTCGTTCTTCAATCATGGTTGATAAAATGCCCATATACCAAAATCCTTGGGAAGATGTCATGCATATCGAAGATGGCTGGGTTCGTTATTAGGAGGAATGATTATGAAAGTTTGGGCAGTTAAATACGCGATCGATTCGCTCGATCCATCTCCTATGGTGATGTCGTTCGATACGGAGCAAGAGGCGCACGATTGGGCGTCTCATGAAGTTTCGCAGCG
>Ga0209535_1000391_pt1 | contig 30677 bp, 43 predicted proteins | sample LinPmetageLP28_FD_184041 | JGI IMG/M metagenome (GOLD analysis project Ga0209535, IMG submission 184041) | Marine viral communities from the Pacific Ocean - LP-28 (SPAdes) (version 2) | ecosystem: Environmental > Aquatic > Marine > Oceanic | place: Pacific Ocean | collected 2009-08-22
TTCAATTAATACATCACATTTATTAGATAAAGAAAATTCTGCCTGTTCTTTGTGTAAAACATTTGGGGTTGCAATAACAATAAAGTTAACATCCTCATTTTTAATCATTTTTTGATAATCAGTATAAGCTGATACATTATATCTTTTACCTAAACTTTTAGCTAATGTAGGTTGTATATCACAAACTGATGTTAATTCAAATTCTTCATTAGCTTCTATTGCTTCTATATGTCTAGGAAAAATGCCCCCACAACCAACAATTCCTACTTTATACTTCATCTGCTTGTGAGTTTTCTAATTCAACTAATTCTTTTTGAAGATCAGATTTTATTTCTAAAAGTTTATCATATTCTTCTTCAATATCTAATTTATTAGGATTTGATGGATGATAATTCCAAACTTCTTCTATTACTGTATTAACAGCTAGAATATCTTCCATTAAATTATTTTTTTGGTTCATACTTTTTTGCTTTTAAAATAATTTTCATTAATAAATTTTGCTTTAGCTTCTGCTATAGGACAATCTCCAGTTATTCCTAGTCTTTTAATTGCTGGTTGATCATAAACTACATAAGGATAATGACCATCTTTAGGACCTCTAAGTCCTAGTTCTGATTTAATTCCTGTCATATGAAGTTTCATTTGACTATAAGCCATTAAACAAAGAGGTTCTGCTAATCTAAAATTAAAACCTAAGTATTCATGATAATATTTACTAGTTTGACCTTGGTTACAAATTGCTCTAATTTTAGAAGCATCTAATTTAGAATTTTTAGGGACACAAATCATCCCACCTTCAAAAGTATTTATATTTTTTGTTTTTTGGAATGAAAAAGTACCTACATCTGAAAGCATTCCTGCTAGTTTACCATTTTGTTCTGCTCCAAATGATTGTGATGTATCTTCAATTACTACTAAATTATGTTTTTTAGCAATTTGGTTAATTTTATCCATTTCACATACTTGCCCATATAAATGAACAGGCATAATAGCTTTTGTTTTAGATGTAATAGCTGCTTCAATTAAATCAGCATTAATTAAATAATCTTCTTCATTAATATCTACAAATACAGGTTTTGCACCTGCTACAATAATAGACGTTACAGTAGAAATGAATGTAAATGGAGTTGTTATAACTTCATCATCAGATTTTAAATCCATAGACCATAAAGCCGCTATTATAGCACTACTTCCATTATTAACTGCAATACAGTCTTCTAAGTCAAAGCGATCTTTAACATAATCTTCAAAAATATTTCTAATTACTACAGGCATTACTTTAATTTTTTTAGGTACCAACTAATAGTTTCTCCTAAACCATGTGTAAAGTCGGTAAGTTGATAATTAATAAGTGATTTAATTTTTTCGTTACTAGCTATATGACATTCTACATCAGCTTTTCTAGCTGGTTTGTAAATTATATCATTTATATTATAACCCATTCCTTGCATAATAGTACAAATATCTTCTACAACTTCTTTAATAGTAATTTGACCATCTGTAGATATATTTACTGATTCTTTAGGGGCTAATTTATCATAAACCTTTATAATAGCATCTACAGTATCATCTACATAAATAAAATCTCTACTTTGTAATCCATCTCCCCAAATTTCTGGAGGGTTGTTATTAATTAGGTTAAACATAGTAACGGGAATTACAGCAGCCAAGGGTGGTTTTGCATTTTGTCTAGGACCATAATTATTAAATGGTCTAACTATAAAAGCATCTAAATCAAAACTATCTACCCAAGATTCTAATGCCTTGTCAGCACCTACTTTTCCAGCAGCATATGTTGTTTTTGGATTTAAAGGATGATCTTCATCCATAGGTTCATAAACAGCACTTCCAAATACTTCTGAGGTAGAGAAATGGACTAATGTTTTGAATTGATTTTTACGTTGCAATTCTAAAAGATTAACAATAATATTTGTATTACAATGAAACCCATTAGAAGGATTCATAAATGTATAATTAATTGGTTTTGTAGCACAATTAAAAACTATATCAATGTCGTGTTTATCAAATATATATTCCAAAGAAGTATAGATTTCACAATCATCCTTATAAAGAATAACTCCTTTTTTAAAAGCATCTTTTAAATTATCTTCATCTCCAAGAAACATATTATCTACTACAATTACCTGTTTTGCTTGTTCTGTAAGTAATCTATCAACTAAATGACTACCTATAAACCCAGCTCCACCTGTAACTAAGATTGTACTATTTTTTATTTTAGGTCTATTTTTCATTTTCTTTTATTAATATATTTAACACCTGGTCTAATGTTTTTATTAACAAATGTTAGAGCTCCGATTATTACTTTATTACCTATAGTACAACCCATTTGTATTATACTATTAGGACCTATATAAACTCCATTACCAATTTTTGTTGGTTTTGTTTGAATTGGTTTTTTACCTAATGAAGTAGCAAATTTTACTGTATGATGAGTATAAATTTGGGCGCCAGCTGAAACATGAACATAATCTCCTATTTCTAAACCACCACTTCCATCTAATACAACATTAGGACCTATCCAACAATGTTTTCCTACTTTTACGTCACCTAAAATTAATACATTATCATATACAGAAGTACCTTCACCAAATCCTTCTTTTTTAGCTCGTTCCCATCTATCATTTATATAATCTCCTAAAGATAAACTCCTATTATGGTTTATTTTTTTATCATGATAAAGTTTATTATAAAATTTTTTAAGAATAAGTTTCAGCAAAGACATATTTAGAAATAGTTTTGATTATTTTTCTAGTATTAACTCCTCTATAGCAAGGTAAAGTTATGGTATTTTCTTCTAAAAATTTAGAATTAGGTTGTACATCATTATATTTTGATTTATAATAAGATGTATTACTTAAACAATAAGTACCTAAAGTAGATTCTATACCTTTAGTTTTTAAATGATGAATTAGTTTATCACGATTTATACCTGGAGGGACTGTAAATATAACAGATTGTACGTTATGGAATGAATTATTGTGTTTCCATTGTGGAATAAAACCAAGTTCGGATAAAGCCTTTATGTATTTAGATTTAATGATATTTCTAATTTCAATATTTTTATCTAATTTTTTTAAACCTTCAATACCCATTATAGCTTGCATTTCAGTCATTCTATAATTAAATCCCGAAGTGATAAATTGAAATTTACCTTCTTTAAAAATAGCTCCATGATTAAGTTTAGTTTCAATTTCATCAGCATATGAAGGATCATTAGTAGTAACAGCTCCACCTTCACCTGTTGTAAGTAATTTACGTGGGTGAAAACTAAAACAAGTTAAATCTGCTATGTTTCCATTTTTTACTCCATATTCACTACTACCTAAAGCACAAGCAGCATCTTCAATAAGGGGGATGTTATGTTTTTTACAGATAGCACTAATTTCATGGATTTTTGAGGGATTACCCAAAGCATCTACAAATATAACAGCTTTTGTTTTAGAAGATATTTTTTTCTCTAAATCTTCAGGTAACATATTGTAAGTTTTTAAATCTACATCTGCAAAAATTGGAACTGCCCCAATATTTTCAACTACATTAGCTGTAGCAGGAAAAGAAAAGTCTGAAACGATAACTTCATCATCTGGTTTTATCTTTAGTACTTCTAAACATAAAGCTAGTGATGTTGTAGCTGATGTTGTAAGAGAAACATTACTACATTTTAAATACTCTCTTAAATCATTTTTAAATTGATCTACATACTTCCCCTTAGTAAACATTCCAGTTCTAAATACTTCTCTAAATTGTCGTCTAACATCTCTGTAGCGAATATAAGGTTTTATAAGTCTTAACATATTGTATTTATAAATTGACTTGTTATAGCTTTTGGAGAATAAAATTCTTCCATCCACTGTCCTATACCCATCATATATTCTAAAAGCAATTCTGGGGTCATAACTTTTATATGTGTTACTAGGTCATGATACAACTCTTGTTGTGTAGCTCCAAGGGAAACTAAAGGTGCTTCATTTTTTCCAGTTAAATATAAAATTGAATCATTTATGTTATTTACTGTACTAAAAGTAAGATTACCAGTAATTACACTTTCTAAAGTAGATACTCCATATCCTCCTATATTAGAATTAAATTGATCTATATAAAATATTGATTTTTTCTTTTCTTCAATAACTTGAGGATGTGTTAAATTTTGAAGAACTTTATATTCAAATTCATTAGGGTCTAAATCTAAAGCTTCTATAGATTCAGTAATTTGTTGAGTACCTTTAGTATTAACATTTGAAGGTATATGTAATATAGTCCAAGGTCTTTTATTTAATTTAACTTCAAACTCCGAAATAAATTTATCATAATTAAAATTAAAGTTTTGATAAATATGAATGGGGGCATCATTTTTTTCTTTATTTGATAATCTAAATAAATCTATCCCATATAAAGATTTATGCAATTTATGTTTTTGAGGATGAGAATTATAGTAACTTGCATTGTTTCTATAATTAGAACCAGCATGCCAAATTATTATCTTAGAATCTAACTCAATAATATCTAAACCAGTTAATGTTTTAAATTGATCTAACATCCAATAAGTAGTTCCTAAATGACCATTTTCCTCTCCAAAAATTATGTAATCACTATTTTTAATATAATCAACAGCTTTTTTAATTTGAGTTGGGTTACAACTTAATAAATCATAGTCATGCTGTAGATCATAATCAAATATATGTTTTTTTAAACATATAGATTTACATTCTATATCTGGTGATTCATTTAATAAGTGGGCATATTCAGTAAGAACATTAGCATAATCTATATCCGCTAAAAAACTTATTTTCATTTGTTATCTTTTTTTATTTGAGCTGGATTACCATAAGCAATTTTATTTGAAGGTATTGATTTAGTAACTACAGAACCTGCTCCTATTAAAACATTCTTACCTATAGTAGTACCACAAAGTATAGTTGAATTAGCTCCAATTGCACAACCCTCTTTAAATAAAGTAGTTTTAAAGTTTTCTCTAGTCCATTCTCCTTTAGCTTTAGGGTAAATGTCATTAGTTGTTATAGTATTAGGTCCTAAAAATACATTATCTTCTAAAGTTACACCCTCATATAATAAACTATGATTTTGGATTTTACAATTATCACCTATAATTACTCCTATTCCTACATGAACTCCTTCTCCAATAACACAATTATTACCTATTTTAGCTCCTTTACTTATATGTGAAAAAGCCCAAACTTTAGTATTATTACCTATAGTAACTTCTTTATCTATAATAGCAGTTTCATGTATAAAATTACTCATTACTCACTTACAGCTTTACCTTTCATCTTTTCCCAATCGCGTTCAGGTCTAACTTCAAGATTAGTTTTCCAACCTGCTTCTAAAGTATTCATTGGAGTACCTAATTCTCTACCAAGAGTAATTAAAGCATTTACATCTTTCGGGAAACAAACACCACCATATCCTAATTTACCATCAGGTCCTGGAACATGGAGATGACTATCACCTACTCTACCATCACATACAAATCCATATAAAGCATCCTCCCAATTAGTGCCTAAAGCATCACTTATACGTTTAAATTCATTTAGAATAGATACTTTAGTAGCAAAAAATGTATTATTCATATACTTAACTAATTCTGCAGTAGTTGCATCTGTATGAATATAGTGACGATTCATAAAACGGTCTGCAAATAATTTTTCAACTTGATCAGTTATCTTTGGATCACCACCTAAAATAATACGTGCTTGAGTCATAGTATCTAATTTAGCAGTTCTTTGAGTTAAAAACTCAGGACAAAAAACAATATTAAGATGTGGATATTGCTCTTGCAATTTTACTGTTGTACCAGGTAAAACTGTAGATTTAATTATATAAATAGGTCCTTTTTTAGCATGATTAAAAACATTTTCAATATAATAACTATCTTGTGAACCATCTTTTTTCATTGGTGTAGGTACGCAAACAAAAATAAAATCACAATCATGTACTTCATCTAAAGTATTCATGCTTTTCAAAGGATCAACATCAAATATTTTAACTTCAGCTGTAGGACCAAAAGCAAATGCTTGTGATTCACCTACAAATCCATTACCTAATACTCCAACTTTTTTCATTGGTTTTCTTCTTTTTTCAATTATATCTCTCATAACTTTTCTAAATTGTTAATGTAATTTAATAATCTGTCTTGGGGTTGCCAATTTAATCTTTCAATAGCATCACTATTTTCTCTAAGTGTTTTTCTGTAGTTACCTGATTGGTCTGGGAGATAAGTACAAGTAGTGTTAAATTTGTCTTTAAACATTTGATATACCTCATTAAGAGAATAATTGCAACCTGTACCTAATTCCCAAGCATCTTCATGTTTAATTGATTTCATTCCTACTCTCCATAAACCATCTATAATATCGTCTACATGAGTAAAATCTCTTCGTTGTTCTCCATCACCTACAATTGTAATAGGTTGATTATCTCTTACTTGCCTTCTCCAAATGCCAATTACTGCAGCCCAATCACCATCAATTACTTCTTTAGGACCATAAACATTATAAAATCTTACTATTTCAATGTCAATCCCATATGTTTTTCTATACATTTTACAAACTTCTTCACCAAGATATTTGTATGTTGCATAAGGAGATTGATATGGGTTGTGGTGTTTTGATGAAGAACCAGCATATACTAATTTTGCATTAGTGGTTCTTGTAAATTCACACATTTCTTGTGTACCTACTGTATTAGCTAAAAATGTAGCTGTAGGGTTATTGAATGAGGGTTGTATTCTAGATAACCCAGCAAGATGATAAATTAAATCATAATTTTGATGTAAATTTGATTGAGATCTTTTCTCTTCAACTTTACCTACAATGTATTTACATCCTCTTTGGTGATTTTTTTTGCTACCAGTAGAATAATCATCTAAAGAATGAACTTTATGTCCTTCTTCTAATAATCTTTTTATTAAATTAGTCCCAATAAAACCAGCTCCTCCTGTAACTAGTATTCTCATAATATGTTAATTTTACCTCTTAATATATCCCAAAACATCATCCAATCTGAAAGTTTTGCTTTAACTGGATCTTTAAATGCTGCTGGTTCGTTTTTTTCAAATAAGTAATGACCAGTCCAAGCAAATGGATAAATTATAAAGGGGATTATTGGAATTAAATACCATAACCAATAGTAAAATATTAAAAAGGTACTAATTAAAGTAATCCACTGACCTATAAAATGTAATCTGATGCAATTTTTATTCTGATGTAATGTAAGATACATCTGATAATAGTCTTTTAACTTCATTATAGTGTCTCGTAATACGAGTTTTGTTTTTCTTGTCGTTTTATATCTTTAGGATGCAATAAACACCATTCTTGAATTGGTGGTAAATCCGCGTGAGTTTCATATCCAGTTAACACTTCATGTACTTTGTTTACCCATTTTATTTTTGCGTTATTTCTGTATATTCTCCATTGATAATCCGGAAAATTTACCCAACCCTTATTATTAACCATCCAACCCCATTTATTAATATGTTCTTGAGTTAAACCTGAAACTGTGTTGATTCTGGGGACTCTAAGTACATCTATATTATTAGCTTTTAGGAGTTGAGGTAAAGCTAATAAAATATATTCATTTACTATTTCATCAGCATCAATTTGGTAGATATAATCACCATTACATAAACTTGTAAGGTGGTTTTTCATATTAGCAAAATGCCCATCAAACTTATAAGAATGCCAAACAAAATCAGAATATGTACCTACTGATTGAGCTCTTAAATAATCTTCTACTGTTTTGGATCCATTTTTAGAATCATATAGTATTACAATTTCATCTTCTTTTCTTTTATTATCAATTAAAAAAGGAAGTAGTTTTTGAATTTCGTCTAATTCATTACAAACTGTAATTGCTAAAGAAATTTTCATGATTGTTCAAATACTCCAATATGGTCCATAGCTTCTATGAAATCATTTTCTTCAAAATGTTTGATAGTTTTCATATCCATTTTCCATTTAAAGTCTTTACCTTTAGCTTTAAATTTCTCTGATTCTTCTTTATCCATTAAAGTAGCTTTTACAGCTGCCCATCTCCAATTTTCTCCATTTGGACCATCAGCAAATACCATACCTTTATCTACTATATTAATAGTATTAGGTACCCAAATTAACCCAGTTTCTGGGTCTTCCCAAGAAATATCCTTATATAATTCTGGGAGTGTAACTGTTTGTTCTTCAAAGAATTTAGAATCTCTTTTCATTAGACTATTAGTCCAAAACCCACAAGATAAACTTAAATAATTTGTAATCTTATCGTTAATTTCTGTTTTATAACATAAATCACCTCCTGATTTAGGACAATCTATTATTTCATCATAGTTCATAGTTATTTCTTTTTAGGTAATTTTAATTTTGGTAAGTTCATCTTAGGCATATTTAAAGGAACTTCTTTAGGTAATTTATCAAGATATTTACTTAATAATTCATCAAATTTAGCATGCATTTTATCCCAACTAAATTCAGTTTTACTTAAATGAGCTTGACGTTTGCCTAATTCTTGATATTTTTTATAATTTTCAAACGTATCAACAAATGCTTTACCAACTTCAGGATGTGAAGGAGAAAACCATTTAGTTTCTTCAAGAATCATATTAGGTACAGCTGCACTTTTATGGACATTAGTTAATGTTCCTTTTAACATAACATTAAATTCAGGATTTAAAAAATCCATATGACCACTATATCCACTTACTATAATTGGTTTTTTACTTAAACTAAATTCAAGTAGAGGACGTCCAAAACCTTCCCCTTTAGTTAAACTAACCATAGTTTTTACTTTAGGGTGATTATAAAGTAAATTCATTTCAACATCTGAAAGTTCACCATGTAACAAATATATGTTAGGAAGATTTTTAGATGCAACTGATTTTTTTAATTGGGTTATTTTTTTAAGGATTTGATCCCTATCTATATAAGAAGCCCCAGCACTTGAAGTTTTTAAAATTAAAGCAGGTTTGTTCTTTTTATTTTTGAAGGTTTCATAGAAGGCTTTAACTAATAATCCTATATTTTTTCTATCTTCACCCATATTACCTTGCATCCAATGTCCTACTGAAAGGTAAGCATATGATTCAGGTATTTGACTTAAATCATTAATTAAAGGAAGATCTTGAGGGATTTCTTTATCTGTTAAAGGACCATAAATATCTAAATCGGCACCTTCAAATAATACTTCAAGTGGTTTAGAAATTTTAACTACACCTACTTTTTGTTTTGTAGTTTCATGAACTTTATCAAATTGAGAATCTAAGAATACTTTTTTAGAATGTTCTGAAGATACAAAATTTAAATCCATTCTCTCCATACCTTCAATCCAAGTAGGATCTACTCCTGTTGTTTCCATACCAGCAGTAAAACCTATATTGAATCTTCCAACAGATTGGAATTCATTAGGTACTGTAATTTGAGCCCAAATATCAGGTTTAGGCATTTTTCCTTGATGCCATTCTGCAGGTGCAACGTGATCAAATAAAAATTTCCATTGTGAGTGATCTTCACAAAATCCAAAAGGGGTAGTACCCCACCTTTGGGAAAGTAATTTAACATCGTACTTATTACTTTTAATAATTGATTTTAATAGATCACGGCTACGAGCTCCGTAGCCCGAATAAGTGTCAAAAGGTGATGATATAACGAATAGTGGTTTTTTCATTCTCAATATTACTTCTTTAATTTAATATAACAATTTATGTGGTACTCTATTTTCTTTTATTTCATTTGCATTAATTAATTCATAATTCGGACGAGGTTTCCAACTATTAAATAATTTATCAACACTTTTTATAACTTTTTCAGCCATTTGAGGAGAAGTAAATCCAGCTTCTTCACTATGAGCCCAATCATAACCTTCTTTTCCTAGTTTTTCTCTTTCTTCGCGAGTCATATTATATAATGAAGTAATATGAGTTACAGCATCTTCAGGATTACATCTATCATCCCAAATATATGGAGTTTGGGGAGACCCTACTAATGATAAATTTGATGGAAATACTGGAAATGCCCATTTACCACATTTGGTATATGTTTTTCTGTGATTAGAAGGTACTTCAGGGTTAGGTGTATACCATTCTCCGGTTTCATCTTCAAATCTCATTTGATCTTGCATCCCACCAGTAACATTAGCAATAATTGGGGTTCCAGTTAATAAAGCTTCTGTTAACGATAATCCCCAACCTTCAGCTGATGATAATAAAATCTGAGCATCTGCTAGATTATAGAACTGATTCATTTGTTGGGTTGATAGTTTTTGGGTAGAAAATATTACAGTACTGTTATCTTCTCCAAAAATATAATTATGAACAGCTTGTAAATCTGTTCCATGTTCACTAATAAGTTCAGTATGAAGAATAAATAAACATTTATCTGCTTTTTCTTTAGGTAAAGTATCAAGAAAATATTTCCAGGCTAGCAAAGCATCCGGGATTGATTTACGACGAATGTTTCTTGAGTTAAAAAATAAGATAAAATCTTTTTCTTTGTTTCTAGTTGCATCTTTTTTAAACTTGATAAATTCTTCGGATGTTTTATCTAAAGGGAAGAACATCTTAGGATTTAAACCATGGGGAACATAATCAATAATTTTATTTTTTGCTTTTTCCCCTAATACCATTTTATTGATATTAACTGTTTGTTTTGAAATTCCTAATAATGCATCACAAGACTCATAAAATGCTTTATTATACATTGGTGCAGGTAAATCATCCCAAATATTTAAGTAAATAATAGGAGTTTTTTTACGAACTTCATTCTCAATTGAAAACAACCAATCAAAATAGCGTGGATCTGTAATAATAAAAACAGCATCTATTTTTTCTTCTTTGATTATATGTCTTAAAACATCGGGATTACCATACCCATTAAATGGGATTATAAAACATGAAGAATCTTCAATTCCTATTTCTTTATTAGTTTCTTGACTTAAATCAAACTTTTTACCTACATCTGGATGGTTAATAGCTGATCCTAAATTCACCCAATTATAATGGTGTGCTGTTTGGATTACAATTTCTTTTCCTATATGTCCTACACCTGATGGTAGGCGAATATCATCAGTAATCAACAAAATATTTTTCCGTTGATCTTTTGGTAAATAACCTTCTTTCATTTGTTAAAGTTCTAAATCGTTGTGGTTTGTAAGTTGTTTTCTAAAATCTTCATCTGTAAGATACAAATAAATAGCTCGGTCAGCAAGTTTTTGGAATGAAAATTTTCTTCTTACACATTCGATTTTAAACGATTCGAATAGATCTTTTTTAATTTTAACACTAGTTAGTGTTTTTTCTGTATTAGTAGCCATAACATTATTTAATTTATTTTGATATACGTATATAATTATCCTTCAAAAGTCGCACTACATAAGTGAGTTTTGTAATAAGGACACCATTTGCAGTTATTATTTATTTTGTAAGGCATTGGTTTTTGATTATAGCCTTCTTGGGTGAAACAATTATCTAAAAATTGATTTAGACTTTCAGTTGCTCTATTTATTGAAGTTTTTCCTGAAGGGGGTCTGAATTGTTGGACTCTTTTAATAGCAAAATCTTGAGATTCCCACAATTTACGTCTTACAATAAAAAACTCAATATCAATGTTACTAACAGGAATATTGTACTGTTGAGCAAAGAATTTTTTGTATAAAACTAATTGATATTGTTTAGATTTATCTTTTCTTTCTCTAGGACCCCAACCTTTAGTTGAAGTTTTTATATCGATTATAACGAATTTATCTGTATCTTCATGGTACAACACGACATCTAAATAACCCATGTATTTAACGCGTGATAAACGCGGATTAGGTGCTAATACAATAGGCACTTCACAACCTACTAATGACCATCCCCTCTTAGAAAAGTATTTACCTCTATTTTTTTTAATATATTCTATAATAGCAATCCCATCATCAAAAAATTCTCTAAGTTGATCAGGAGTAGAAAAATGTTCTTTACTATTTGTCTTATAAGCTTCAGCATAACAATTTCGTAAACGTTCTTCAAAATCATTAACTAAATCAATTCGATCAGCTTCAGCAGCACTTTTATTATACATCACATCAAGATACATTTGAAGAGTTTCATGTAATGCAGTACCAAATGTCATATGGATACTTTGTTCACGTACCTTATGACCATCTCTATATTGTAATGCCCATTTTTTAGGACATTGGGTATACATAGATAATTGAGAATAAGAAATATTCTTCTCAAACGCAAAATTAACTGGTTCAGGAGGATTATTTTGTATTTCCCTTACTATTTGTGGTAATTTCTTTTTCTTAGCCAAGTTTAATTATTTAACCCGTAAATATACGAAAGATTTTTATGGTAACCAAATAAATTAGACATTTATTTCTCTTTTTATCCATTCAATTCTAGTACTATCTCCTTCATACTTATCTTTAAAATAAGTTAATTTATTATTATAATAGTACATAGCTTCTTTATAGGTTGTTATTTGATGGTGTTGTAAAAACTCTAAATCATGAGAAATAAACCATCCAAAAAAATTAGTGAAATAAATACTACATACAGATAGGTATTCAGGGTTCCAATCAAACATTTTCCATTGATTACAATTTGGATCTAAAGGTGATCCTTTTTCAAATAAAATAGCATAATCATCTCTTACATCATATAAATTTAAACCTATTTCTAAAAATGCAAACCCAAACTGATTTTGTATATCTTGGCCTACTTTATATTCTTCTAAAGCATGATCTACTTTTTTATCTAAGCTAGGAAGTTTTCCATATTTAGAGTAAATTTTCATTAAAGTTTCACTTGAAGCAATACCTACACTACTTCCAGCAATTTTTCTGTAATTATTCCAATCGTGGGGTTCTCTAACAAACATACAAAGATAACCACAATCATTATATGAATTATGCTTATCAACTAAGTAAGCATCCCAATTATCTTGAACAAAGAAATAATCATCTTCATTAAAAACATAATAATCATAATCACTTTTATACTTAGAAAAACAATCAGACCAAGCCCCATAACTAATACCTATATTTTCTCTAATATTAATTTCTACTTCTGTACCTTGGATTTGTTTTGGAGTTAAAGAAATTATTTTAGATATATAAGAATAATGTTCTGGGATTATATTGAAATTAAATATAATTTTTGATAAATTATGTTTTTTAGTTTGAAGAAGCTCAATTTGTTTTTTTAAAAAATATAATCTATCTTCTTTGTATATGGGGGATTCCATACGTCTTTCTCCTAACCAAAAACTAGTAACAAAACAAACTTTATTATCCATAAGTCATTGATTCAGTTGATATCCATTCCATTTTTACATATTTTCTTTCTCTAATTATTTTACTTTTCCAAGTAGTATAAAAACCTAGTTTTTCATAGAATTCTTTTGCAAAATTATCTTCAAAAACCCATAGTGAAGCATAGTCCTTATCTTCAAGATAAGTTTCATAAGCCATTTTAGCATAACCACGTCTTCTAAAATTTGGGTGAATATCACATCCTACTTCATCCCCATTTGTTCTAATATAACCTACAGAAAATCTATTTACTTCAATAATATACCATTTTGGTTGAGTTTCTCTAAACCATTCTAAAGATTCTTTTAAAGTAAATTTAGAATTATTTTCTAAGTTACATCTAGTAGAATCATCATTTCTTATTTCTAATAGAAATGGTAAATCACTTTCAGTTAAGGATTTTAGATATATCATATAAATTTTGAAATAATTATATCATGAATAATTTGTGCATTAGCTAATTGATCATTCCATAACATCCCCCCTGATGAATCTCTTTCATATTGGGAATTTCCTTCCCATTCAGGAATATATTTAACTATATGTAAATCATCTTCAAATGCTTCTTCTTTTCGTTCAGTAAGAAAAATACTTCTATCTGGGAGTGATTTAAATCTATCAATAATTTGTTTTCTTTCCCAATTACCATGAGCATTAAATAACTCAGAAGAGGACCAAATAAATATTTTTTCTGTTGATTTAACTCTATTTACTCTTCTAATCCATTTTTCTTTAAATGTTGATAAGGGAATTATTTGATCTTTAAATTCTACATAATGATAGATATTATCTTTAAAAGTAAGTTTAGATCTTGGATGAGTATGTATCCAATGAATTTCTAAATTTAAATGATGACTAATAGGATAATTATCAGGTATATCAGCTTCATCATTAATAACTCTAATATTTCCACAACTATTTTTAAAATTTATATTACCTTTGCTTTCTCCAAACACCATTTCAGCATTTAAATAAGTTTCATTATGTTCACAAAACCCTAAATATTCTAAATCATCTAAAATTAAATTACCAATAGTAGGAGAATTATAAGAAGAATTAAATTTTTCATAAGCCCTCCAGCCTAAACACGAATTTGATATTATAGAAAAATTATTTAAGGGTCCTTTATCAAAATTAAAAGGATAAATTGTGGTTTTGTGATCTATGGTAATTTCTAAATAAGGAGATTTTAAAAAAGGTAAAACTGTTGAAGATATTGAAAATGAATAGTCAGTAAAAGATAAATTATTATGAGACATTATATAAATCTCTCCTTTTAAATTTTTATCTTTAAGAATTACTTGAAGTGGTGTGTTTACCTCTTGTTTAGCAGTATAATGAATTCTTCCTCCATATGTAGCTTGAGTAATTTCAATCATTTTACCACCCTTTTTTAATACAATCTACTATATATTCTCTTTCTTTTTGACTTACCCACCAACCAACTGGGATTGATACTATATTACCTATAGTTTTATCTAATGAAGGAAGATGGGAACGGTACTCTGCTACACAAGTATGTTTATCATTTCTTTCATGGACTTGAGATACTGTAATATTACATTTATCCATCCACTTGTAAAAACCAGGACGGTTTTCTACTAACATGGAATAAATCCAAAATGCTGAATCATGTCCTGGTTTACGTTCTAAAAGAGTTACACCTGTAGTGTTTTGTAGTTCTTTATCATAATAAGCAGCATTTGCTTTATGTTTAGAAACAATTTCGTCTAAATGCTTAAAGTTTTCAATTCCAACAGTAGCACAAACATCATTCATATGAAATTTAAATCCCCATTCTTCAATATCGGCTTCACAACGAAAATCTTTTCTATCTCCATCACGATCTATTCCATACCAACGTGCTAATTTACCCCTATCATGTAATTTTTTATGAGGGGAAAATAATAAACCACCATCAATTGAAGTAATATGTTTAATGGCTTGTAATGAAAACATAGTTAAATTACCATGAGTTCCAATAGGCTTACCTTTATAACTTGAACCAAATGAATGGGCACCATCTTCAATTACAGCAGGTCTAAAACCATGCATCTGGGATGCTTTATCCTGTATAGCTTTTACTTGATCTAAGTCAATAGGATAACCTCCCCAATGAACTAATATAATAACTTTAGTTTTAGCAGTAATTTTACGAGCTAAATCATCAAGATCCATATTTAATGTTTTTGGATCAATATCTACCCATTTAATTTTTAAACCATTTGCTAGAATAGGCCAATTTGAAGCAGTACAAGTCATAGCAGTAGCTAAAACTTCATCATCTGGGTTTAATCCTGGCCATTTTGAGTCCCAATAAGCTATCCCATCATAATTTTGGTTGTTTATAGAGGGTTTTTTTAATAAATGAAGAGCTAAATGTAATGCAGATGTTCCTGCATTTACAGTTTGAATATAATCATGATTAAAATGGTTTTTTAGTTGATTTTCGAACTCATCAACTTTAGGTCCTTGACCAATGTAACCACTATTTAATACTTTAGATACTTCTTCAGCAGCTGTGGGTGCCATAAAAACTTTAAATAAATCTATTTTTTTAGTCATCTTTAATAAAGTTATAATATTTAAACTCTTCTATATTATCTGGATGGAGATGGATATGTCGTTTTAATTTGTTATTTATTAGAATAGTAATATCTGATATTTCTTCTGGGGATCCAAGAGGTTCTATAAACCAACGTAATTTTTTAAGATTTGGGAAATTTAAAACTCGGGAATTATTAATAATAACAGTTACATTACAAGGTTTATCTGATGACTCATTCCACCCAACAAATACAATTTGATTAATTTTTAGATCGTAAACAGGAACAGCCCATTGCATATCTAGATCCAAAGCATGAAAATTAACTAATCTTATTTGATTACCATTTTGAGTAAGAAGTTTATAGTCTTTAAATAAAACTTTATTATTATTTGCTGTATATATATCTTCAGTTCTTTTTTCAGTAGTTTTAATTGAAGCATTTTCTAATTCTTCCTTTATAGAATCACTAGTATAATTAAATGCTCTTTTATCTAAAGAAGAAATTTTAGCAGCATGAAAACATCCTAACCCCCATTCAATATTAATTTCCCCATAACCATCAGGTTTTTTGTATAGTATAGCATCATAATCATCTAAAACCTTAGAATTATCATAAAATTCAGTAAAATCCTTATAATGAGCATCATATTCAGTTATATGAATTTTTTCATAACCAAAAGTTTTAGCTAAAGAATACCCAGTAATTAATTGTTTATGTACTGGGAGATAAGTGTTTCCAGCACCAAAAAATATAGATTGAATATGTTTATTTTCAGGGTGAAACCAAGGGGAATTTTGATATTTCCATTCAGTTAATAATTCATTATCCTTATCATAAATCGCCCAATCTACCTTCTCTTGGACATCAAAAGTAATAGGAGTATGACTTACAACCATGATATCAAAATCATCTCTGATGGGTTGTAACCCTAAAACTAAATCAAGTAATATTTTTCTTTTTTCAGCGTTAGGACAATGTGCTGTTATGCAAATTAAGTCTTTCACAGTTTATTTTTTCCATAAACCACGCTCAACTAATTGAGCAATTATACCATAATTAACTATGTCTTGGTATGTATCAGTTAATGGTTCATTGTTTACAACTTGGTTTGTAATTAATAGATTTTTCCATCTACTAATTTTGTCACTTATTCTATACCATAATCCTGTAAGAGCGAAAGACCTTTCTTCTTCAGTAGCAAGTAAAGTGCCAGCACTAATATTAGACATACCATAGTCAAGGTGCTTTTTGCTAAATAACTCCAACTGCTCTTCCACGATAACCATATAACCATCGTAAATATGAGGATATTCTTCTTTAAGTATTTCACTTGATTTCATCATTATCTATTATCTATATAAATTATTATTTCGTTATAATATTCAATAAAATGTTCATTCCATAAATCCCATTTAATGTTAGCCCCATCTACCGAATAAATTTCATGGTTGGGGAATAGTCTAAGAAAAACATCCCTGAATACTCTAAATTTTTGTTTTAGTTCCGGAGTATTAAGGTGCCATTCTCCTACTACTTTTCTGAGTGTATCTTTCAGTAGGATAAAATTTTCTATAGTAAAAATATCGTATTCTCCCCCTTCACAATCAGTTTTCATGAAATCAATAACATCAATATTGTTTTCCTTTAGAAAGGATTTAAACGTAATCCCTTCCATCTCAGATTCACCCCCAAACAACATACCAGACTTAACTATAGAATTCATAGTAGATATACCTTTATTAACTAGAGTAACATTAGAGTATGATAAGTTTTTAGTTAGAGTTTCAAATTCCCTATTACTAGGTTCAATACAAAATACTTGTTTTGGGTTTTTATTTAAAATAGAATAAGTAAAAGGACCTACACTAGCTCCCACGTCAACTACAGTATCGCCATCTTCTACTTGGAATACTTTTTCATATATCCTTTTATTAAAGATTTCTTCAATCATACTATTTTTATGATATACCCCCATAGGGATATGGTCCCCATTTATATTTGAGATGTGGTAAACATCTGTGGGTTCATCCATCCACCCCCAATCAAAACCATTAATATCCATTAAATAACTTGTTTATTATTTAGATATTTTTCAATTGCTTCTAAACGATCATCAGCTTCTACTAACATAGCAAGAGCTTCTTCAGCATTTTTATAAAAATCATCTGTTGAATGGTCACCAATACCTGATTGGTGATTCTCTAACAGATCTAAGGTTAAAAGTGCTTTAGCTCTATCGGCATGAGCTGATGTATAAAGCATGTCTCTTAATGTGCTCATAATTGTGCTTTTTTTACCAATTTATCAATTTCTTCATCTTCAACTCCTAATTCCCAAAGGATACTTTTAACACTAATACCTAAAATATCAATATAATGATCAGCTTCACCTAAGGAGCATTCATAATAATCAGCAATGTATTCAGCTAATTCTTGATAATTTTTTTTCTCTTCGTTTTTAATGTACTTTAACCAGACTTTTTTCTTTGGAATCATTTCTCTATAGATGGAATAAATTTGTTTCTTACTTTGTGGGTTAATCTTTTGAACATAATTTACAATATCTATGTAATTTATATCCATCGATACGTATCTATGTATCATGTAAGAATTAAATTTATCCCATGATTCTTCCGAAATTTCTGTGGTAGGAGTTTTGTTAACTGTTATCTCAGTCAACCACTCGAAGAGGTTTTTCGGGTTGGTCATCTCTTAATTCTTTTGGTAGGGTTGCTTGTAAAATTTCTCCGCTAACAGAATCATAAAAGATAGGAATTGGCATCATAGCATCTTCATCTGTTCCAGCTACAAATTTTGAAACTTTTCTAATAATAAATCCCTGAGTCCAAATCTTACCATTCTTGTGTTCTACAGATTCGGTGTTGTTTAAATCAACATTCATTTGAGGTTGTTTTGCCATTTTAATTTTTGTTTTGTTTATAATCTAAAATAAAGCCAATTAACACTATTATATTCATACCTAAGCTGGCTAAAATCTCATGTATGTCTTCATAAATTGTAGTCATTAAATGAATATGACCAACCATCCAAAAAGGTACGGCTAAATTTTGGCTAATCCAAATAATAGTAAATTTAAGAAAGTTCTTCATATTCTATATTTTCTATTGCTCTACAAAAATAAAGCATTCCATTTTTTTTTAAAACTGTATCACAATGCCAGAGTAGTTTAAGATCAGAAATACCCTTTGCAAATTTAGGTGTTTCTGGTAAAGTGCGAATTAATTTAAAATGTCTATCTCCAAAAACTAAAGTTTGGTAATTCATGTTATTTTAATTCAATTAACTTCTGTATGAGTGCCATACAGTTGATTTCTTTATCAATACGGAAGTTGGATTGGTAACTATATTCGTTAATATAGATTGCAACCATCCCTTCACGATCACTTGCATATACATGAGCGTTATCATAAAGATAACGATAAAGCTCTTCAAAATCGCTAACATTTGCGTTAGCAATAATCTGACGTATTTCACGCCATTTAGGTTTAGCATTACTTAATTCTTTTAATATTGATGTCATATAATTTGATGACACTAATACTGATTTATCTATTACTAATTTATTATCTTGAGTAGATAGTTGAACAGTATTAAGACATTTACGTAAATCTGGATAGAATTGATTAGTAATTGTTTTTATATTTTGTAGTTCAAAACTAGTATTTTCCTCTTCTAAAATCCAAGCAATATGTTTAGCAACATCACCTTTACTAGGTGGGATGATTTTAAGTACTTGACAACGTGATTGAAGTGGATCAATTATCCGCTCAACGTAATTACAAGTCATAATAAAACGTGTACTGCGAGAAAATGTTTCGATTACATTTCGAAGTGAAGCTTGTGCCTGTATCGTAAGAAAATCTGCCTCGTCCAAGATAACCACTTTGAGTGGTTTAAATGAAGCACTACTAGCAAACCCGGATACTTTATCTCTAATAGTTTCGATACCCCTTTCATCACTTGCGTTGATGTAAAGGTGATCACAATTAAGGTTATTAACAATAAGTTTAGCCAAAGTCGTTTTACCTGTACCAGCGGGGCCATAGAAAATAAGGTTTTGAATATCATTTTGGGAAATATATTGGTTGATAGTTCTTTTAATATGCTCATTTCCAACATAACTATCTAATGTTTTTGAACGATATTTTTCAACTAATAATGTATGATCATTTTTTACCATAGTGTAAATATACGAATTTATATTTATATTTCCAAATTAAGCAATAAATAATAAATCAGCATGTCTAACATCCACTAACTTATACCCTAAACTATCTAAAAATTTAAAGATATATTGTCTTCTTTTAAAAGATCCTATATCCCTACCACAATGAATTTCACAGCAAATAATAGGTAGACATTTTTTTATAGTTTTTTCAGCTCCTCTTATTAAATGTTCCTCAGCACCTTCTACATCAATTTTTAATAAGTCTACATCATTATAATTAAAAGAATCTAAAGTAGTAACTTGTTCAGTTACCCCCCCATGTCCTATAATACCACTAGCACCTGATTGTTCTCTAAGTTCAAAATTAACTGATGTGGTAGTATCATAAAGTCCTTTTTGGTGGACTCTAATATTAGGAATATTTTTTACATTAATATCTAAATGATGTCTAATATTAGAAGAAAGTTCAAATGCTTCTACATTTTTAAAATATTTAGAAAATCCTACAGATAAAAACCCATAATTAGCTCCAGCATCAATACATCTACGAAATGTATTTTTATTATAAAAAGATAAAAGATAATCTAAAGTATCAGCTTGCCAAGTACATTTTCCTTCTATAGGAACTGTTGTAGCATAGGTTACTAAGGCACCATCTTTATCTTCTGGGATGTAGGACCAGTTCATTTAATAATCTCCGTATATGTTAAATTTCTTAGGAGGTTCAACTTTAACTTCTACCTCTTCAGTACGTATAACATAAAGTTTTCCTTCTAAAGGAGCAAGTCTAAATTGAGCCTTTTCACCAGTTTTTGCGAACCACGCTTCTAAAGCTTCTGTAATAGATTTATGGACAACTTGGTCCCCCTCTAGTGACCAACGATCACCAGGGGGAACTCTTGTTGCTATTAATTCTAGGAATTCTTGTTGTTCCTTCATTACATCATACCGTTCATACCATTCATCATTCCAGCCATAGGATCTGCTTCATCTTTTGAATCAGGATCATCAACTACAACACATTCAGTTAATAGAATAGTTCCAGCTACTGAAGCTGCACTTTCAATTGCAGTACGAGTTACTTTTGTTGGATCAATAATTCCAGCATCTCTTAAATTTTCAACTATTTCAGTTTTTAAATTGTAACCATGCCAAGGTCCAGTAATTATACTTTTAGCAACTTCTAAACTAAGGATTTTAGCAGATGATAAATCATAACCAGCATTAGTTAAAATTTGTTCAAATGGGCGACCACAAGCTTTATATACAAGTTGAGCACCAACATTATCTCTAGTAATAGCTTCACGAGCATAAATTAAAGCTGCACCTCCACCAGCAACAATACCTTCTTCAATTGCTGCTTTTGTTGCATTAAGAGCATCGTCTACACGATCTTTCTTTTCTCTCATTTCAGTTTCAGTATTTCCACCAACATGGATTATTGCTACTCCTCCAACAAATTTCGAGAGCCTTTCTTGAAGCTTTTCAACTTCAAAAGGTGTTGTTGCTTGTTCAATTTGTTGTTGTAATGCTTTAATACGTGCTTCAATTTGTTCTGCTTCTCCTTTTCCATCTACAATTGTAGTTTGTTCTTTAGTTACAGTAACTGTACGTGACTCACCAAACCAATCCCATGAGAATTTTTCAAGCTTCATACCTTTTTCTTTTGAATATACCTCACCACCAGTTAAAGTAGCTATATCTTCAAGAATGAGTGTACGACGATCTCCAAAATCAGGAGCTTTAACAGCACACACTGCTAATGTTCCACGCATCTTATTTACAACAAGAGTTGCGAGTGCTTCATTATCAATATCTTCAGCAATGATAAGAAGAGGACGACCAGTTCCAGATACAGCTTCTAATATAGGAAGTAGATCTTTTACATTAGTAAAACGTTCATCAGCAATTAGAATATAAGATTTATCTAATACAGCTGACATTGTAGAATTATTAGTTACAAAATATGGAGATTTAAAACCACGTTGGAATTGAATTCCTTCAACTGTTTCTAGATAAGTTTCTCCTGATTTAGATTCTTCAATTGTAACAACTCCTTCACGACCTACTTTATTCATTGAAGTAGCTATAAGTTTACCTATTTCTACATCATTATTAGCAGATATAGTAGCTACTTGCTCTAATTGAGTTTCTTCTGTAATGTCTTGTGAAGTTTTAGTACGTAATTCTTCTACTACTTCTTTAACAGCTTTATCAATCCCACGCTTAATTTCAACAGCATTATCTCCATTATTAAGATGAGATAAACCTGCTTTTACCATTTCACGAGCTAATAAAGTTGCTGTAGTAGTACCATCACCAGCAACATCTGCAGTTTTTATAGCTGCTTGTTTTACCATTGAAGCTCCTGCTTCTTCTACATTGTCACTTAAAGAAATGCTTTTAGCAACTGTAACTCCATCTTTAGTAGATTGAGGTATGCCTCCGTTTGAAATAACTACATTACGTCCATTAGGACCTAAAGTTGCAACTACAGCATCTGCTAACTTATCAATACCTGTGACTAGTTGTTTACGTGCATCAGGACCAAATTCGATTATTTTACTCATTTTTATTTATTTATTTATTTTTGCTAAAACTTCATTTTCTTTACCAATCCAATATTCTTGACCTTCATATTCGAATTTAGTAAATCCCATAGTAGGAAGAACTACAATATCTCCTTCTGTAAGTTGGGTTGCTAAAAAACTACCTCCAAAGATAGTGTGACCTGGGCCTACACCTACTACTTCAGCTGTTTTATTTGTGTCATTACCTAAATCAGGTACAACAATGTTACCGTAACGAGTTTCTTCTACGTCTACAGGTTTTACAATGATGGCATTGTATAATGCTTCAATTTTCATAGTTTATTATAGTTTAATTAGATTTTTAATTTCACGACATTTAGCTTCAAAGCGTTCTACAAACTCTTTTAGTGAGTTATAACTTTTAGATTTAGCGTCATCACGAGCAATTGCTTCAAGACAGAGTCCTAAAGAAGTATAATGACCAATAGTATTTTGATATTCATGCCCAGCATCTGAAAATGTGGATTTTTGGGCAATGTAACAATATTCATCCAATTGAATGTAATAAGGATTTAATTGTGGATCTTTGATAAATCTTAAATTTGATTTGCTAGGTTTAGCCATAACTGTTTATTTATTATTATACCGTAAATATACGAATAAAATCGCGCTAGGACACGCTTTTTTACAAAACTTTTATTTTATTTTAATTGACTTTGGTTTTTTAGATTCAGCAGTTGGGATAAATAAATGGAGTAAACCATCTTTCATTTCTGCTTCTAATTTTTCAAGTTCAAATTTAGCTGCTACTTTATAGCCTAAATTAAAAGATCTTTTAGCTAATCCTTTATAGACATAATTGCTAAAATCTTCTTCTTCACTTGGTTTTTCATAGATAATTTGTAAAAGATCTCCATCAATTTCAAGTTGAATATCTTTTTTAGTTAGACCAGTACAGGCAACTTCAAAATGAAGCCCTTCATCGTCATAATAAATATCTAGTGGGTGAGGTTGTTTGGTTTCAAACGTTGTAGGTTGAAATCCTGAATCTGCTTTGAACAGATTACGAAATAATAAATCGAACGGTGTGCGTTCATCGAATAATGTACTCATATCATTTTATTTGTGAGGCCGGAGCTCTCGGTTAATTTAATTGTGAACATAACAAGCGTGCCCTAGCTCCGCAATTTTATATTCGTGTATACGTATATTAAATATTTGCTTTCCGCACAACATAATAAAAACTATTCCAATTCTCTCCTTTAAATTCAAATTTCATTAAACCTTCTGAACTGATTTTCATAGTAGCTTCGGTAGCATCTTTATTATTATTCAATATATTTTTAATCATTTTAGAATCAAATGGAATTCGAGTTCCATATTTGATATCTGTTAAAGTAGTAAAAGGCATTTGGTAGTCAATTTTATTAGTGTGTTTTAAATCATCACCAAAAGACATAACTAAAACATCTTGACCATCTAAATCTCTATCAATTGAAACAATTACATTATCACTTTCAAGTGCATTATGTGCTTTAATTAGAGCACTAATACTATCACCATCTAATTGTGTAACAATTTTATAATTATCAGGATCATCTACTGTACCTACTTTTTGAATTAAAAGTAACTCACTAAGAGTATAATTAAGGGTATATGTAGAGTCTGAAATAATTAGTTTATCATAAATCTTAGCCTGGTCAGGTTTAGTTAAATTAATGAATACTTCACCACTAGTAATCCCTAATAATTTATTTAATTTTGATGTATCATATATCGCAACTTCTGCGTCTTTTAACGGGAATGATGCGTGATAAACGCGTCCAATCATATCTTTATATGGGGATTGGAAATCAACAGTTAATGCGTTATCTGCGATAGTCCATTTAACAGATTCAATTAATCCGTTTAGATGGTATTTACCAATCGTTGATTGTAATTCGTTCTTATTTATCATAACTAAAAATTAAAAAACATATTTCTATAAGGATTCATATTTAAATCCCAACCTAAATCATTATAAAACCCAGCTAATTTACTTTCCAAAATTGTTTCAAATGATTTATTTTTATCTGCATATTGTGCTAACAATGTACGGATCTTATCTGGCATATCAAAATCTAAAAATGCTAAGGCATCTATTCTGTATGGGTTATCTTTTAAATATATCCATTTAATTTTATCACCTTGAGTAATTTTAGAATGTTGTTTATCTAACTTCCAAAAAGTAAGTAAATCATTATACTTAATTGCTGCTTTTACAGGAGCAGGAGCACCTTGAGCTATTATAGAAAACATTTCTCCAGGACGAGGTGTTGATGCTAGATATTTATCTAAAGTTTTTACACGAGTAGGATTACCTAATACAGTAAGATCCATATCATCTGCTAATACTTTGGATCTAAATGCTTTTAACATTTCATCAATTTCTTTTTGAGGAGTACCTTTAATAACTTTTTGTAAAATATCTTTAAAGAAATCACTAAATATTTTTGGAAAATTAGCTTTCATAAACTCTAATCCTTTAATATCTAAATCATCAGTTGGAACACCTTCTTTTTTAGTAATCCATTGTGCATATCTACGAGTATATCTAAAATAACCAGCACGAATCATACACTCAGTTTTCATATCAAATCTATGGTTTTTAATATTAAAAGCTTCTAAAGCTAATACATCATAAGATTTTGTAATTAAATCTTGGTATTTAAGTGCAATTTTTTCAAGAGCTTCATCTCTTTTTTCCTCTGGCATATCATCAAAATTAGGATAAAGATGTCTAAGCATAGGTTCAGCATTATAATAATTAGAATCTGTATCTACATACACACAATAATTTGTATCTTCTTTATTACATATAAACCAAGGAGTACTTTCTAAATGTCTCATTACATTGATTGTATATCTTTTTCAAATAATTCAATACCAGTTGTAGTTAAGGGGTGTTCGAACATTTGTTCTAAAACTTTTAAAGGAACTGTTATAACATCAGCTCCTGCTTTTAATGCTTTAACTACATGCATAGGATGTCTAACACTCGATACCATAATATTAGTATTAATTATTACTTTTGTAAGTTCAGATATAAACAATAATGCATCATGACCCGTATCATCAAGTCTACCTACTAAAGGACATATGTAAGTTGAATTTACATTAGCACATAAAATAGCTTGGTTATGAGAAAATATAAGATGCATATTTGTTTTATCCCCATTTAAAATAGCTATATTACAAGCTTCCACCCCATCAGGGGAAAATGGAATTTTAAAAACTAAATTTGAGTCGTTTGATTGGGTTTTAAGTCGTGTGATATTATTTAATATCTCATCTTTAGATTTACCCCAGGCCTCAACATGGATTTCTCCAACAGGCATAACTTCTCTTATTTTTTTAACCATATCAATGTCATCTAACATTCCATGTCTTTTTGCTAAAGTAGGATTTGTAGTCACTCCTGATAAAATACCCATATTTGAGTATTTTTTAATTTGATTTAGATCTAATGTGTCTAAAAAGATTTTCATATTTCTTCTATTCTTTTGGTTTTATCACAAATTAATAAATCATATGGTGGTTTATTTCCTACCATTAGATCATGATGTTTACATTCCCATTCTTGAAGTTGAGATTTAGTTATATCGTACCAATCAATACCTGTTGTACCTCCTCTAGCAGTCCAGTAAGTAATTGTATGTCCTTCACTATATAGCTTATTTATTTTTTCTATATTTTCATAGTGAGGGATTGCAGTTGAATAATCGGGATTTATATATTCCCTATTTTCATAAAAACAAATAGTTTCATCTATATCAACATATATATTCATAATTTTTAATTAATAACTTTACAAATATTATTTAAAACATTTTCTAGATTATTTAATGTAATACTACTTGTACCATCTGACAAGGCATTATCTGGGTTGTTGTGGACTTCTAAAAATAATCCATCTATACCAATTGCAGCTGCTGCTTTTGCTAAGGGTTCTACAAAATGTTTATTTGAACCACTACTACCCCCAGAACATCCTTTTTGAACTGAATGGGTTGCATCAAATATAACGGGGGCATAGTTTTTCATAATAAGTAAATTCCTCATATCTACTATATAATCTCCATATCCAAAAGTGTTTCCACGTTCAGTTAAAATAACATTATTGTTATCGGACATTACAACTTTATTAACAGCTCGTTCCATATCAACACCATTTACAAATTGAGCTTTTTTTATATTAACAGGTAACCCTGTTTTAGCTGCTGCAACTAATAAATCAGTTTGCCTACATAAAAACGCAGGGATTTGGATTAAATCAATACAATTTTTTAAAGCATCAGCCTGCCAAGGTTCGTGAATATCAGTAGTAACTGGGATATTTAATTCATTACGAATTTTACTAAAAATTTTGATTGCTTCTTCAATTGGTACCCCTCGATAATTTTCTAATTTTGTCCTGTTTGCTTTATCAAAAGATGCTTTAAAAATAAAAGGAATGTTTAATTTATCTGTAATTTTTTTTATTTGTTCTGCCATAAAAAAAGTATGCTCAGCATTTTCAATAACACAAGGTCCTGAAATTAGAATAAATGGAGTGGATTCTCCAAAAATTATTTTATCTTTTATTTTAACTGAAGTGATCATATTTAGTCTTCGTCTTCTTTAAATACAGATTCAACTTCACCTTTATTATTTAAAAGTAAATCAGGAGTTGATATAATAAATTGATCTCCTTTAAGGCTAAATTTACCTCCTTGTTTAAGCATTTTTCTAAAGAAATTTTCTGAGTGTTCACTCCAATTTTCTCCTTTAGAAACTATTTCTTCTTTGGTTAAAGTTTTTCCGTTACATTGAACTTCAACTCCTTTTCTAATTGCTTGTTTTGTAATCATAATTGTATTTTTCCTTCCATTACTTGATTCATATGTGTATTGGCAAATAATGCTGATTCTTGAATGATTCTTTGACCTGTTAAGGTGATAGATTCACTTAAAATTACATTACCATATCTAAAACTGCCAAGAGCGGTAGCACCATACAAACTATTCAATAAAATTTTCATTGTATGTTGTTTTAAGTGCATTTGTTCACCTAAAGCTTTATTACCAGCTGTGTAGGCTTCTTTCATTTTATTTTTATATATAACTCTTTCATCAAACCATTTTGAAAGAATAGTTTTAAGTACTGAATCAGAATCGGTTCTATACATTACACCATTAGCAGAAACAGCTAGATTATTACTTTCAATTAATTTAACAATTTCAGAAATTTTCATTTCAATTGTTCTACGTTGTGGGTTTTGAATTGTTAATTCTTCATCTTGATCCATTTGTTTTAGATCATTTAAAGCATATCTACAATTAAATATTTCTTTACCTTCAACTACTACTTTTTCAGGAGATATCATAATTCGACCTACTAAAGTTTCTTTCCCAATGTTCAAAGACATAATAATAGATGGGTATAGTGAAGTTAAATCTTCATCAAACATATAATTAAAAATGCCTGCTGTAGGGCAAAATAAATAACCACCAGCATAATTTTTTTTATGGATTGGATTAACATCTTTTGCAGGAGGAGCAACTCCTTGACTTAATAAATAAGCTGATATAGCTCCATCTTGAGTTCTAGTGTTAGCATAAACTTCACTATAATTATGCTTTCCTTTATGAGATAGATTTTTAGTTAAAGCTAAATATTCTAGCTTTTCATCTAAAAGCTTTAAAATCTCAACATCACGGAAATTATATTGAATAAATTTATAAATGTCATCTTCAAATAATTTATCTAAATTACCATCATATTCAATTTTATTTAAACCTGTATATTTTTCTCCAATATCATCTAACTTAAATGAGGGTTCATCTCTAAAACTAAATTTCTTATGCAATCTCATATAATCAAGAGATTCAACACCTATAATATCAACATATTGATCTTTTTTCCACCAATATTTACTATCTCTTTTAGCTTTTACTATACCTAAAGGAGATAAACTATTAGCTGCCCGTTTGCTTACAACTGAATAAATTCTATAGTATAAGTAAGGAATATCAAAGTAATCACTATTCCAACCAATTAAAATATCAGGGTCTAATTCCTTAAAACGTTTAACAAAAGATTTTAGTAATTCTAATTCAGTAGAACAAGGTATAATTTCTTTATTCTTAGCTTTAGTATGGCTAAGTTGTTTTTTCTTATCTAAAATTAAGATACCCCACTTATCTGCTTGTTTATCATACCAAGCAATAGACGTAATGGGTTTTGGAGCTGATTCAATATATTCTTCGGTAAGAGCTCCTCCCATTTCACACTCTATATCAAAAAATATTTCTTTATGTGTAGTAGAAGGTTCATCGTTAATCCCATATCTGTCAATAAGAAATTTTTGATATGGGGGCATATCTTGAAAATGTAAACCTAAAGTATTATCAGATGAATATTCTGGGTTTTTAGAGAATTTCCAGTCTATTATAGGTTTAACAAATTCACCTTTTAACCCTCTATGTGTAGCTTGATCTTTACTACATTCAACATAAGCTTTATCTTTATAACCAACAACTTGATGTTTTCCGTCATCTTCCCATAAGTGCATTTCATAATGATTAGGCCCTAATTTTTTGCCTTGATAACACTTTTTATAACTCATTTGGTGAATTTTGCAGCTGAGGGGTGGTGATTAAAATGTTTGAAAAATGCTTGTTTATCCGATTCAATAAAAAACTTTTTTAAATCTGGTCTATAATAATTAATACTTTTCATTACCTTTTTATCCCGGGATCTATAGACAATATAATACTTTCCAACCTTCTCGTAGTGACAAGATTCATTTTGTTCTTTGGAACGTCTTTCCACCGTCTCTTGTGCCTCCTTTTCGTTATTGCAAGCCTTTGACATATTACTCCCTTGGACTTCTTGATACGCATCCCATAATTTATTCTTAAGACCATGAAGCATAGCTCCGTTGCCAATCGAGACGTAGGCAATGTCACATAAAGCATCAAGTACCTCAACAATATCACCTGCTTCACAGGCAGCTTTGTACTCTTCAAGTTCTTCGAGAATGAAGTCATAAACAAACATCCATTCAGCTTTGTTTTCAGGTATATTAGGTTCATAATTATTAGGTTTTCCCATTGTGGCATTAAATTCTTCTACTTCACTCACAAATGGGACATACTCCCCCTTAAACTTAGCTACAATTTTATCAGCCATTAAATCAGCCCATTCTGATTCAGGGGTCATACTTAGTTGATCTCTATCTCTAAGTGAACTAAGGGTACCTAATCCCTTAATTAGTTCTAATGCTATTTCATCTTTAAAATTACTCATAATTAAATGTTATGTCCACCGTTATTAATTTTTAAACTATCAAAAAACTCTTTACGAGCATTATTTGTATCTTCTCTAAAAGCACCTGATGCTTTAGTAGTAACCATTGCTGCTCCTTGATGTTTAACACCTCTACAAGAAACACAGTTATGAGTACCTACAATAGTAACAATTACACCTAAATTGCCTTCTGTAATTTTAGATACGGCATTGTGTATTGCTGATGTTAATTGTTCTTGAATAGCACCTCTACGACCAAATAATTCTACAATTCTATTAAGTTTAGATAAACCAATTACTTGACCATCTTCACCTGCAATATAACCAATATGAACAACTCCTCCAATTGTTTGATGGTGGTGTGAACACATAGATGTTAATGGGATATTTCTTTCAATAACTACTCCATCATAACCATCTGAAGGAAATGAAGTAATAGGAGACATTGCTGTATAACGACCAGCCCATAAATCATTTACATATGCTTTAGATACTCGACGAGGAGTTTCCATTGAATTTGGATCATTTCTCCAATCACATTTTAAAGCATCTAAAAACTTACCATAAGCTTCAGTAGCTTCATCTATCATTTCTTGTTTTTGATCCTTGTTAAGTGGGAAACCAGGTGCAACTCCATTAGCAAAACCTTCTTGTACCACTTCTAATTCTTCGTGGATTTTTCTTCGTTTGTTTTCCATGTATTATAACTTATTTTGGGTAAATATAATAACTAATTTAATTAAAGCCAAATTATAAA